>OGSQ01000241.1_pt1 | contig 31402 bp, 29 predicted proteins | sample 1573921 | NCBI WGS metagenome assembly OGSQ01 (sample SAMN03295832, study PRJEB24534) | human gut metagenome | isolation source: fecal sample 7 from infant 4 | host: Homo sapiens | place: USA: Pittsburgh, PA | collected 2014-07 | reverse complement strand
TAATAGTAGTATTTATATTCTTAGTTTCAATTTATATATCTTTAAAAATATATGAAAAAAGAGATATAGGATAGGAGGTTAGAATATGAATAAAAAGTTTATATCTATATGTTTAAGTATTTTTGCAATAAGTTTAATTTTTATTTTAGGCTTTAAGTTTATTTTAGGTGATAAAATTTTATATACTGATGCTATGAATTTTGAACAAGGTGAACCAATAATAGAATATAGTGGCTTTGAAGAAGATAAAAATATTTATAAAATAAAAGTACGTATAAAGAATAACAGTGATTACATTGCTAGTTTTACTGATGTAACTATGAGGTTTTTAGGGGATTCTCAAGGGGCACCTATATTTAATGGCTATGATAATACCGAAAAAGAATATATATTAAATTTAAAACAAGAAGACAAATACAATTTTAGCTTTTATCTTGAACCTGAGGAAGAAAGAGAATATGCATTTGAAATATCTAAGGGATTAAGTTTTGATAATAAATTTTTTGATATGAATAGTATGTCCATATCATATAATGCTAGATATTTTAAGTATAGAATTAATGAAAGTACTGTATTTTCTAGTGCTTTTTCTAGAAGCGGATCAGAGCTTATAGATGATTCCTTAGAGCCATTTACAATAGATTAATAAAGTAAAAAAGTAGAGTGCGATTTTATACGCACTCTACTTTTATAAGGTTTTATATTATAAAGTATAAGCAAAGTCTAAGATTTATTTTTTATCATAAATTTCTTCATAAGCCTTTTGTTCATCATCCATATTCTTAACGATTTCTTTTGATTTTTCTCTTCTACACTTCTTACTAAGCATACATGCTAGTCCGTCCATATACAACACCCCTTTATGTTTAATTCTCTAAACTCATTATACTACATTATAATCGAATTATCAATAAAAGTTACTAATTAATAATAGTTATTAATTTGTCAATATTGATAATTAATAAATTATCAAAGTTTAATTTTTATAAAACCTTTATTTTTAGTATTAGCAATAATAATAAATTTTATTACTAAAACTTAGAGTGCTTTTCATTTTTAGAACCATAAAATTTTATTTTTTAATGGCACCATAATTTGCTTAATAGCATATCTATAAAAATCAAAAGGAAATATTTTACAGAGAACTTTATAATATATTTTGTCATATATAAAGTAGGAGAATGAATATATTTTATAAAAAGGAGGGGTGTCATTTGAATTTTAAGGAATTTATAAAAAGTGATAGAGAAAGCAGAAATAAGGAAAAATTTGAAGGAACTTTTCTAGATTATTTAGAAATAATAAAGGAAAACCCAGATATAGCTAAGCTTTCACATAAACGAATTTATGACATGGTAGTTAGTAAGGGTGTAGAAGTATTAAGGGGTGAAGAAAACCCTAAAGTTAAAAAGATATATGGCAATGATTCTATAAGAAGATATGGATTCTTTAAGGATGACTTCTTTGGTATTGATAAAGTAGTAATGAAGCTAGTTAATTATTTCCACTCAGCATCTATGAATGGTGAAGAAGCTAGGCAAGTTTTATATTTAGTTGGACCAGTTGGAGCAGGTAAGTCTTCTTTAGTTGAATCTTTAAAGAAAGCTCTAGTTCAATGTGAGCCTATTTATGCTATTAAAGGATGTCCAATGCATGAGGAGCCACTACATTTAATACCTAACCACTTAAGACCTGAATTTGAAAACTTATTGGGAGTTAAAATAGAGGGAGATTTATGCCCTGTATGTAAGTACAAATTATTAAATGAATATCATGGTGAATACGAAAACTTTGAAGTTGAAAGAAAAGGATTCTCTATAAGATCAAGAAAAGGAATAGGGGTAGTACCACCAGTTGATCCTAATAACCAAGATACATCAATATTAACAGGTTCTGTTGATATATCTAAAATGGATATGTATCCAGAAGATGACCCAAGAATCTTTTCATTAAATGGTGCATTTAACGTTGGTAATAGAGGTTTAGTTGAGTTCATAGAAGTATTTAAAAATGATGTTGAATATCTTCATACTATAATTACTGCAACTCAAGAAAAATCTGTTCCTTCACCAGGAAAAGGCTCAATGATTTATTTTGATGGACTTATTATAGCTCACTCAAATGAAGCTGAATGGAATAAATTTAAATCAGATCATACTAATGAAGCTATTTTAGATAGAATAGTTAAGATTGAAGTTCCATATTGTTTAGAACTTGATGAAGAAGTTAAGATTTATGAAAAAATATTAAAGAAGAGTAATTTTAATGCTCATATTGCCCCTCATACAATTGAAGTTGCAGCTATGTTTGCAATTTTATCAAGATTAGCACCATCAGCTAAGGTTGACCCTATAACTAAGCTTAAGATTTATAACGGTGAAGATATAGTTGAAAAGGGTGGAACTAAGAGGATTGATATTAGTGAGCTTAGAGAAGAAGCAGGTTCTTACGAGGGAATGAAGGGAATTAGTACAAGATTTATAATTAAGGCTATAGATAATGCTTTATCAAGTTCAGAGCATAATTGTATTAATCCTTTAAGTATAATGGAAAGTATAGTTAGGTCAGTTAAGGAATTAGATATTGCAGCTGAAGATAAGAAGAAGTATTTAGGGTTTATCCAAGATACTATTAGAAAAGAATATAATAAGATTTTAGAAAAGGAAATTACTAAGGCATTTATACATTCATTTAGAGAACAAGCTGAAAGTCTATTTGATAATTATATAGATAATGCAGAAGCCTTTGTTAATAAGAGTAAAATTAAAGATTTATCAACTGGTGAAGATTTAAGTCCTGATGAAGAGTTTATGAGAAGTATAGAAGAGCAAATTGGAGTATCAGAAAACTCATGCAAGGGCTTTAGAGCTGATGTTACTTCCTATATGTTCTACTTAGTTAGAAATGGTAGCAAAATAGCTTATAATTCTTATGAACCTTTAAAGGAAGCAATTGAAAAGAAGCTTATGGCATCTGTAAAGGATCTGTCTAGAATAATAACTAAGTCTAGAGTTAGAGATTCTGAACAAGCAGAAAAATATAATTCCATGGTTGAGGAAATGCAAAATAATGGGTATTGCTTGCACTGCTGTGATGTAATACTTAAGTATGCTGCTAACAACTTATGGAAGGATTGATAAAATGGCAATCTTTAGAGATAATGCAGACAATCCTCTAGAACACGATAGATCTATAGAAGATAGAAGGCGTCATAGGCAATTAGTTGAAAAATCTATAAAAGAAAATTTAGGAGATATTCTATCTGAAGAGAGCATAATAGGTGAAACTAAAAATAAGAAGTTTAAAATACCTATTAGGGGAATAAAAGAATATCAATTTGTATTTGGAAGAAATAATAAGGGAGTTGCCACTGGAACTGGTGAAGAAAAAAGAGGGGATAAGCTTTCAGATGGAAGCCAAAACCAAGGGCAAAAAGGTAATAAAGGGGCTGGAAACAGCCCTGGTGAAGATGTATATGAAACAGAGATAACTTTAGATGAACTTATGGATTATATAGTTGAAGATCTAGAGTTACCTAATTTAGATAAGAAGAAGTATTCAGAAATAATAACTGAAAGTGCTGCAAGAAAAAGGGGATATCAAAGGTATGGTATTAACCCAAGACTTGCAAAGAAGAAGACAGTTCAAGCTAAGATTTCTAGAAAGCAAGGTAAGAAGAGGGCTTTAATAGAAGCAGGATTAGATGATAATATTGAAAGATTTCCATTTAGGGAAGATGATATTAGGTATTATAAGGTTAAGAAAAGACCTAAAAAAGAAAGTAATGCAGTTATGATATTTATTATGGACGTTTCAGGTTCCATGGACAGTAGTAAGAAATATTTAGCTAGATCCTTATTCTACGTTTTATCAAGGTTTATAAGTAGAAAGTATAATAATATAGCATTTGAATTTATATCTCATACGACTGTTGCTAAGGTAGTTAATGAGTTTGAATTTTTCCATAAGGCTGAATCAGGAGGAACTTATATCTCTAGTGGAATTAACACAGCTTTAAAGCTTGTTGAAGAAAAGTATCCACCAACTATGTGGAATATTTATCCTATTTACGCAAGTGATGGGGATAACTGGAGTGAAGATAATGAAAGGGCCATTAATTCTGTAAAGAAACTATGTGAAATTAGTAATATGTTTGGATATGCAGAACTTTTACCATCAACTTACTCTACAACTATGTATTATAGGTTTAATAGAGAAGTAGCTTGTAAGAACTTTACTTCGGTAATAGTAAAGGAAAAGAAGGATTTATGGGAAGCTTTAAAGATTATGCTATCTAAAGAGCTAAAGGAGGAGTAGGAATGGAATACAATCTTAGCACTTTAGAAAATTGGAATGAAATTATTGAAAAAAAAGCAAAAGACTTTGGCCTTAAATTTTATCCACAAGAGTTTGAAGTTATAGGTTTTAATGAAATGCTAGGCTATGAAGCTTATGTAGGGATTCCATCTAAATATCCTCATTGGAGTTATGGTAAGGCATATGATAAGAATAAAACTTTATACTCATTAAATATGACAGGATTACCTTATGAAATGGTAATAAATACAGATCCTTGTCTTGCATATTTAATGAGAGAAAATACATTACTATTGCAAATATTAACTATGGCTCATGTATATGGACATAATGATTTTTTTGCTAATAATAGAATGTTCACTGAAGGAACTAATGCTAAAGCAGCTCTTGAAATGTTTAAACTAGATGCGGAGATAATTAGAGGGTATATTAATAATCCCAATATTGGATATGAAAGAGTTGAAAAAATATTAGATGCAGCTCATGCAATAAGATATCAAATTCCAAGAGTAGTTGGAGTTAAGGAAATAAGCAATGAAGAAGTTAGAGATAGTTTAGTAAAAGATTATTATACTAAAAAGGAAAATAGAGGGCTTTTAGATGGGGAAGATACTACCCCATTTCCAGAGGTAAATAAAATCCCAATTGAACCTGTAGATGATGTTATAGGTTTTATAATAAAATATAGCTCATTAGAGGAATGGGAAAAAAATATATTAAGAATAGTTAAAAGAGAAACTCAATATTTTATACCTCAAATAGAAACTAAGACTATGAATGAAGGATGGGCAAGCTTCTGGCATTACAATATATTAAAATCACTGGAATTAGAGACTGGACTTCATTTTGAATTCTTAAAGAGGCATAATGATGTTGTTGCACCAATGGTTGGTGGATTAAATCCTTATTATGTAGGATTTAAGGTTTTTGAAGATATTGATAAAAGATATGGAAGAGAGAAAATCTTTGAAGTAAGAAGAACAGAAAGAGATAGCTCCTTCTTAAGAAAATATTTAACTAAAGAGCTTTGTCAGGAATTAAATTTATTCCAATATGCAAAGAAAAGTTTTGAATATGAAATCAAGGAAGTATCAGATGAAGAGGGCTGGAGAGAAATTAGAAATTACTTAGCTGATACTTGTGGAGTAGCCTCCATTCCTTACATTAGGGTTGTAGACTTAAATAGAAGAGACTTAACCTTAACATTAGAGCACTACTATGATGGAAGAGAACTTGAATTATCTTACGCAAAAGAAACTTTAAAATATGTATTTGATCTTTGGGGTTATAAGGTGAAACTCATAACAAAAACTAGAGACGGAAAGAGTATAGAACTTATCTGCAACGAAGATAGAAATATTTTTATTAATTAATACTAATAAATGCTTCCAATAATACTACACCAGGCGACCTCGCAAGCTCCAAGTCGCTTGGTCAGTGTTATTTGGAAGCATTTATATTTATGTAATGGATTATGTTATTACTAAATAGTCTTGTACATTTTAATAGCTTTAGATTTATATCCATTCCATTCTAACTCTATTTTTTCAGAAGGCACAAATCCTTGTTTCTCCCAAAAACCAAGTGCATTTTCTTCATAATCATATACAACATCGATTCTAATTCTCTTAGAATTTTTAGTTTTAAATATTTTCTCTAACTGATTATATATAATTCTACCTAATCCATTTCCTTTTAATTTAGCATCAATCATTAATAAAGATAAATAGACTTCATCTCCAATTTTAAAATCACATATACCAACTATATTACCTTCATTATTTTTTATAACTAAAGAACTGAACCCAATATTCTTCATTTCTTCGATTTCATTAATTATAAAGTCTTTAGAAACCTTTGAAATACCGACATGATTTTCCAAGAAAGTTTTATTAGAATTATAAATATCTATAATTTTACCAATATCATTTTGATCTACCGTATTAATTATGTAATTATCCATTTTTATTTCCCCCAATAGTATTTTCATTCTTTTGTAAAAATTCTATTCTTATATCACTTAAAATAAGTATACTCCATTTATTCACTTTGAGTACAAGAAATTAATTTATATTTGCTAGTAATTTACCATTTAAAATATTTTAGGTGATTACATTATTTTTTATTGAAATTCAGCTCGCCTGAATTTCTTCCTTTAGTAGGCTTGCATCCCCAAGTTTAAATTATTCAAGAAGTTTTCAACATTAATGATATGTATTAAATTGGAGATTTTATTATAATGAGAAATTACAATTCTTATTTAAGATAGCTAAGATGGCGTTAAGAATTTTTATTGTTTGAGCAAAGCGAGTTATAAAAATTTAGCCAGCTTAGATAGCTTAAATTTAGAATTGTATTCGAAATTATTTAAAAATCGGAAAGTTAATACATATCATTATGTTTTATTCGTAATTTATCATAAAGCTTCACAACTGATTATATTGTTGCATAATGTATAAGTGTATAAATTTATAGGAGAATACAATGGATTTAAAGGGAAGTAAAACAGAAGGTAATCTATTTAGAACTTTTGCTGGGGAAGCAAGAGCAAGGACTAGATATAATTTATATGCTGAAAAAGCAAGGCTTGATGGATATCAGTGGGTTGCCGAAATATTTGATGAAACTGCTAGAAATGAGTTAGCACATGCAAGAGAGGTATATGGAACTTATTTAAATTTAATTGGATGTACTAAAAATAATTTAATGGCTAGTGTTTTAGGTGAAAATAGCGAATATCAAGATATTTATAAAGGCTTTGAAGCAGATGCAAGAGCTGAAGGGTTTAATGATATAGCTGATTTTTACAAGGAGTTATCTGAAACAGAAGAAAATCATTCTAAGAGATTTAAAGAGCTTTATGACAAGATGGAAGATGGAACTATGTTTAAGGGACCAGCAGGATCATTGTGGGTATGTATGAATTGTGGATATATTCATGAAGGTGAAGAAGCACCACTAGTTTGTCCGTTATGCAAGTATCCAAGAGCATATTTTAAACCATACTGTAAGGTAACTAATGCTTAAGGAGGAAGCTTATGTTTATATCAATACCTAAGGAGTTTTTTGTTCCAGTATTATTTAAGGGTGATTTCAAGTTTAATAATGAAAATAATAATATGGAATATAACTATGAAAGAAAGAGTGTAGAATATAATGAAGTTTTAGTCAATAATATAAGTAGAGATTATCTTTCAGATACTATAAACTTAGATGAAGATGAAGAATTAAGACATGATGAAGAATTTACAAAAAATTATTTTGAGAACATAAAGGATAAAGAAATTGAGGAACAAATAATTAAATATATATATGGATTTATGAGATTTATAGAAGAACTTAAAGAAGCTAATTGTTTAGGAAATAATGAAAAAGAAAGTACTAACCTTGTAAACAAGTATGCAAGGAAATTTAAAGATGTTTACAATATGTACAAAAATGAAGTTCTAAGAGTTAGAAGGCCGCTTACTCCTGGTGATATAGATGCCTTTATCAATTATTATATTGGAAAAATATCTGATATATACAATGAAAATTTAGCAGAACTTAATTGTAAAACCCTAAACTATGATTCTATAGAAGCGGTAATAGATGATATTCTTAATGATGCTAGAAACATTTTGAGAGATCAAATTGAAAATCTAAATTGTATCTTAGTAAATAAAAGAGTTGAATGTAAGAGTAGTGCAGACGTAGAGGCTTTATTAAAAAATAGTGGAAATATATATAATAAAATTGATAATGAATATGTTAATGCAACTATAAATATGTAAGCAGGTGATAATTTGTCTTACAGACATTTAATGAAAAATCAATATAATGATATAAATAATTTAACTAATTTGCTTGGTTCTATGGTTAACTCTTATAGACTATTAATAGGTGGCGCAAATGAGCTTAATAATATATCAGAAGCTAAAAAAGGTGATGTAAAAGAAGCAGTAAAAAGAGCTGATAATTTAGGTGAGATTATTGATGAAATAATAAAGACTCTTGATGACTGTAGTGGAGCTTATGTTAAGTATTGTAAGCTTAAGAAGAATTATATAGATGATAAAACAATAAAGGATAATATATTAACAGAAATTGATTATGATTTACAATTTAACAACTCTGAAAGAGATGAAGATGAAGAAGAAGAATAAAAAATTAAATGGGCTGAGTCAAAATAAAATTTTGATTCAGCCCATTTATATCCCTATAGCTTTTTTAACTTGAATGTACTAACCATTAGATATGCACCTATTGCTAATAATATAATAGGAATCCATGGTGTTATGCTTTTATTTATAGTAAAAAATACAAATACAGCTATAAAACTACCAGTGATTGTTATAGGAACTCCCGTAAATACACCATCAAATGTTGAGGTGTTATATCTAGCAAGTCTGTATGCTCCACAAATAGGAAAAGCTAAAAGTACAGTTATTCCAATTATACCTGCTGGTCCAACTTTTGCTAAATCGTACATTAAAAATGTTAATATTGCAGGTGCCACACCAAAGGACACTAAATCTGCTAAAGAATCTAATTCTTTTCCAAGTTCGCTAGAAACATTTAACCATCTAGCAATTCTACCATCATATCTATCAACAAGTGCTGCTATTATTATAAAAAAGCATGCAAATAAATAGTTTTGTTCGAATGTGTATAAAATAGATATTATGCCACAGGATAAATTGATAAATGTAAAAATATTTGGTATACAACTTTTTTTCATAATTATCACCCCTACTATATAAAGGAAGATAGAGTTTGACTTTCCTTTATCATCAATGCACTATTATATCACAGATTCATAATAAATATAAGGTCATTAGTAGTAAAATAATTATTAATATAATCTTAAGAAAAAATAAGGGAATACTAAAATTATTAAGATAATCTTAAGAAACACAGCTAATAATTAATTTTATTTACATGTAAAATATAGTAATATAATAAATTGTGATATAATATTTAGTATATTTAGTTTATGATATTTTTCAATAATTATTAATTTAATTATTAAGGAGGGGTAAAGTGAAAAAGGTTAAATTTATTTATAATCCTTATTCGGGGGAGAATTTAATAATTGATAAGCTTGATAAGGTTATAAAGATTCACCAAGAAGCAGGATACACTATTGTCCCATATAGAATTGACAAGAATGTAGATGTAATAAATGCTTTTAACGATTTTAAGGATGTAAATTATCATTATGTGCTAATAGCAGGTGGAGATGGAACTATTGATAGTGTAGTAAATGCTATGGCAAAATCAGGAGTATCAGTTCCAATTGGAATATTACCTGTTGGAACTGCAAATGACTTTGGAAAATTCTTAGGAATGCCGAATGATATTATTAAGTCTTGCAAGCAAATTATTAATTCAGAGGTAACAGCTGTAGACCTAGGAAGTATTAATGATAAATATTTTGTAAATGTAGCAAGTACAGGATTATTTACAGATGTTTCTCAAAAAACAGATGTTAATTTAAAAAATACAATAGGTAAACTAGCTTATTATTTAAAAGGCTTAGAGGAACTTCCTAATTTTAGAAAGTTAAAGGTGAAAATACAATCTAAGGAAATGGAATACGAAGGGCATATGTATTTTATGCTGGTATTTAATGGACAAACAGCTGGTAATTTTAAACTTGCATCTAGGGCAGAAGCAACAGATGGATTACTAGATGTTATTATATTTAAAGCAATTCCTATAATAGAACTTATACCTCTATTTGTTAAGGTTTTAAGAGGGGAACATTTAGATTCAGACAACGTTATTTATTTTAAAACTGATAGCTTATGTATTGAATCTCCAGAGGATATTGTAACAGACATAGATGGAGAAAAGGGACCAGATTTCCCATTAAACATAAAATGTATAAAAGGTGGACTTAAAGTTTTAGGCGTTAAGTCTTAATAGTTATAAAATGCGAGGCATTTTATTAATGAAAAAATGAAATAATTAAAGAATGGAAAAATGTTAATAAAAATCTTTACAGATTTTTATTAGAGCATCTATAAATAAAAGAGGTTTTGCATAGCAAAACCTCCTCCTTCATTCTTTCATTTTAAAATACGAAAATAACTGTGAAGATAAATAGACGGCTCCATAAGACAAATGGTTGTAAAAAGAAGTTCTAATTTATCGCCATATGCTTATTTCAGATATTATATTTATATTTGTTAGTATATATCATTATTTAATGTACCTATAGTGTGAATTTATAATTAAGTATATTTTAGCAGAATAGAAGTACTTATTGATGATTGTTGAAATTCAGCTCGTCTGAATTTCTTCGTTTAGTTGGACTACATCCACAAGTTTAAATTATTTAAGGAGTTTTTAACATATTATGCGTAAGCTGACTTGGAGTTTACGACGGATGCCGAGCATAATATGTTAAAAACTCCTTCGTAATTTATTAATAGTGTTGCCTTTTGGTAGATTTTTAATATAATATAATATTGGGTAGATACTATATATTAATAAGAATTATAGTATACTATTTAAAAAAAATAAGGAGTGAATTTAAATGGAGGAAGTTCCTCAGAGTAGTAATTTTAAAATTGAATATTATTGTTTTAGAGGAGATACTTTATTTTAAATTAACATAATTATCTTATTTCTCCTCTAAGATGTAGGAGGAAGAGATATGAAGAATATGAAGAAGCTATCAGTATTTCTATACACAAATATCCTAGGACGTAAAATATATGATGAATTTGATGAAAGTATAGGTGAGCTTAGGGACATTTATGTAACTACAGAAGATGGATATCCAAGAGTTATAGGCTATAAGGTTAGGAGAGATGGATCTACTTTCCATTATGAGTTTAGAACTATTAATTTTTATCAGCTTGATAATAATAAAGTAAAGATAGTTACAAGAGGTAGTAAGGAGATATTACCAAGGACATACTCTTACCTTTTATCAGAGCACTTACTAGATAAAAAAATAGTAGATATTAATGGCAAACAAGTAGTAAGAGTTGATGATTTAAGAATAGCAGAAATAGCAGGCGAATATAGAGTAATTGCAGTTGAAACAGGACCATATGCAAGGTTTAGAAGATTAAACTGTGCAAAGCTTGGAAGCTTTATATATGGTGTTTTAAGAAAGGATTATGAAGATAGAGTTTTAATGTGGGATGATGTTGAATCTTTAGAAATGGTAAATAATAATTTACAAATTTCAGTACCATATAAAAAACTATCTACATTGCATCCAGCGGATCTTGCAGATATATTAGAAAACCTAGATGCAAGCTCAAGAAAGCAAATATTTGAATCCTTAGATGAAGACTTAGCAGCAGATACATTAGAAGAAATAGATCCAGAATATAAAGGAAGTATTATAAAAGACTTAAGTGAAACAAAGGCAGCTGAATTATTAGAAATAATGTCAAATGATGAAATTGCAGATGTCCTAGATGAACTAGACGATGAGGAAAGAGAAAAGATCCTTGTTAATCTTGAAAAGGAAGATGCTGAAGAAGTTAAAGAGATATTAGGTTATGAAGATGAAGCTGTAGGTAGTATTATGAGAACGGACTTCTTATCTTTTAACTTAGATATTACTATTGGAGAAATTATTGAGATAGTAAGAGAAATGGAAGAAGTTGAAGAAGACGAACTTTATAGGATTTATATTACTGATGAAGAAGAAAGGGTATTAGGTGCAATAACTTCTTATGATCTAATATTAAATAAACCAAATGTTAAGGTGAAAGATATAATGACTGAAGATGTAGAAGTTATAAGACATGACGTAAATATTGATGAAGCAATAGAACTAACTTCAAAATATGATTTATTATCTATACCAGTTATAGATGAAGAAGAAAAGCTAATAGGAGCAGTTAATGCTCATGATTTAATAGATGAAATTCTTTATCCAGTTTGGAAGAAGAAAATTAGATAGGTTAAAATATTGACAATTAAACTTTTAGTCATATAATGAAAATATAAAACTTAGTAAAGTACTCAGAATTAAAGACGAAGAAAAAGAAAAGTAGTATAAAGGAAGGTTACAGAGAGAAAGGAAAGATGAGATCCTTTTACCTATAATTTATATGAAGTGCCCTTTGGAGTTGAAGTTTGAATTTTTAGTAGGACTTTCCGGATTCATCCGTTACAATGAATGCTGTAATTTACAGTAATGAGTGAGATTAATTGTTAAATCTAATTAGAGTGGAACCACGGAGTAGCCTTCGTCTCTATAAGGACTAGAGACGGAGGCTTTTTAATACAAATTTTTAATTTAAAGTAATTATAGATAAATAAATTTAATAGAAATTTAAAGATTAAACTAATTATAAATAATAGGATGGAGGATATTATGATTTACGATAGTATGGTAGAGATGATTGGTAAGACACCAATATTAAAATTAAATAGGTTAGCAGATGAAAACAGTGCAGAAGTATATATAAAACTAGAAAAATTAAATCCAGGTGGAAGTGTTAAAGATAGAGCAGCTCTTGGAATGATTGAAAATGCAGAGAAGCTTGGATTATTAAAGGAAGGTTCTATAATAGTTGAGCCTACAAGTGGGAATACCGGTATAGCTTTAGCTATGATAGGAAGATTAAAGGGATATAAGGTTGTTATAGTAATGCCTGATAGTATGAGTAAAGAAAGAAGAGATTTAATAAAAGCATATGGAGCAGAACTTATATTAACTGATGGAGCAGAAGGTATGAATGGAGCTATAGAAAAGGCTAAGGAGCTTTCAAAGAAGGAAAATTATTTTATGCCACAGCAGTTTGAAAATATAGCAAATAGTGAAAAGCATTATTATACAACAGCAGAAGAAATATATTCTGATTTAAATGATTTAGATTTATTTATTGCAGGGGTAGGAACTGGTGGAACTGTAACTGGAGTAGGAAATAAATTAAAAGAGAAAATAAGCAATATAAAAATAGTTGCAGTTGAACCTAAGAAATCACCTGTTTTAAGTGGGGGAAATGCTGGAGCGCATAAAATTCAGGGGTTAGGATCAGGCTTTATACCTGAAATTTACAACCCTAAAGTGATAGATGAAGTGGTAAAAGTTTCTGATGAAGATGCTCTTAAAACTACTAAGCTCGTAGCTGAAAAAGAAGGAATATTACTTGGAATCTCATCAGGAGCTGCAATATACGTAGCATTAGAAAAAGCTAAAATTCTTGGAAGAGGTAAAAAAGTTTTAGCTATTGCCCCAGATGGTGGGGAAAAGTATATATCCATGGGAATATACGACTAATTGCCCTAAGCAATTAAATTTAAGGAGGATTGGCTGTGTTTGAAAGCTTAAGATATGATATAAATAATATATTAGAAAATGACCCAGCAGCTAGAAGTAAAATAGAAGTATTCTTATTATATCCTTGCATTCATGCTTTAATAGCATATAGAATTGCACATTTTTTATATAAGCATAAAAGGTTTTTCTTAGCTAGATTCGTTTCTCAAATAGCAAGATTTACTACAGGAATAGAAATTCACCCAGGGGCAAAAATAGGTAAGGGATTATTTATTGATCATGGTATGGGTGTTGTAATTGGTGAAACTAGTGAAATTGGAGATAATGTAACTATTTATCATGGAGTTACTCTTGGAGGGACTGGTAAAGAAAAAGGCAAAAGGCATCCTACAGTTGAGGATAATGTTATTATTGGAGCTGGTGCTAAGGTTCTTGGACCTATTATCCTTAAGAAAGGAAGTAGAGTTGGTGCTAATACTGTAGTTTTAAAAGATGTTCCTGGAGGAGCTACTGTAGTGGGATGTGCTGGTAGAAATATAATTAAAAATGTTAATGATATTATCGAAGTTATCGATGAAGATGGAAGGAGAAAAACAATATATAATAATATGATGATATAGAAGGTGCTAGCGCACAATTAAGAATTAAGAATGAAAAATGAAGAATTGAGGAAAAAACTCCTTATGGAGTTTTAATAAAATGAGTGATTTTAGGAATTCTATAAGAGTTACATCAATAGGTATTAATTTTTAATAGTAATTGATAATGAGGTGGATACTTAAAAATATGTTTTTATGTAATTTCTTAAAAATTACTTTTTATATTAAAATTCAAATTTTAATATTATATTTTTAATTTTTATCTTTGCGCTATAGTTTCTTTGAAGTGGAGAGTTTGTAATAACTTTCTGCTGTATTCTATAAGTGATATTATATATTGTTAATGATATGAGAGAAAAAATTATAAGTTATTGTAATACTTTAGGTTTAGATACTTTAGGATTTATAAAATGTAGAGAGTTTACAGAACTTAGAAGCTTTTTTTATGATAGAAAAGAAAAGGGACTTGAAAATGAATTTGAAGAAGGGGACATAGAAAAAAGAATAAACCCCTTTATTTATATGGAAGAGGGGAAGACTATTATTTCAATAGCTTTCCCTTATCTGCATAATGTAGATTATTATGATAATGGATTTTCAGTTTATACTAGAGGGACAGATTATCATAAAGTTGTTAAGTCTTATTTATCTAAGATCTGTGAATATATAGAAAGTTTAGGTGGAAAAGCTTCTTCTTTTGTAGATAGTAACTTTCTACCTGAAAGATATATTGCCTATTTAGCAGGAGTAGGTTTTATAGGGAAAAATAATTTAATAATAACTGAAAAATATGGTTCTTATGTATTTCTTGGAGAGATAATTACTGACTTAGAAATAGATTGTAATGAGAGCAATTATGAAGAAATAAAAGATTTTAAGGAATGTGGAAGTTGTGAGCTTTGCTATAAAAGCTGTCCAAGTAAGGCAATAAATCCATATAGAAAGAATAGCAATATTTGTTTATCATACTTTACTCAAAAGAAAGATTTATCAGATAATCATATTAAGTTATTAAAGGGAAGAGTTTTTGGCTGTGATAGTTGTCAAGAACCTTGTCCTTATAATAAAGATAAGGAATTTTCAAAAATAGAAGAGTTTATTCCTTTTGATTTTATGAATAGTGATAATACTTTAGACCTTGCTAATATAAATAATAAAGGCTTTAAAGAAAGTTATTTAAGAACTTCTTGTGGGTGGAGAGGTAAAAATGTTTTAAAAAGGAATGCATTAATAAAAGTTAATAGTACTAATGGAGATATAAGCAAAATTAAAACAGATTCTCCTTATTTAAATGATTATGTTAATAGACTTTTAAATAGTAATAAAATATAATAATTTATAAGTTGTAATAAAGTTCTTACATTTTATTAAATTAAATTTCCTGTTAAAAATATTTAAGATATAAGGGGATTTTAACAATTTTTAAAAATTAAATAACGAAGATTTCAATCGATGTAGTTTACTTTAAAGCATTTTTTACTTTAAATTATATAAGAATTAAAGATGTAAATTATTAATTGAAACATATATTGTTGCAAACTAGGAAGTGAGGGAGAGAAATGCTATCACCAATAGTAGTAAAAATAGTAAATGCCCTGCCAGAGTCGATGGTAGTAAAAGTAACAAAAATACTAGTAAAGAAATATTTTAAGAAGTATGCAAATATTAAAATAGAGGGAATTGAAAAGTTATATAATGTAGATGGACCTTTAATATTTATCTGCAATCATTTAAGTAATGCTGATGGCTTAATTTTAGACAAGATACTAAGAGAAAGATTTGATCCAACCTTTGTAGCAGGGGTTAAATTATCTGATGATCCTGTAACTAAATTTGGAACTATGATGGTTAAGAATATTGGAATAAAGCCAAATTCTGCAGATAAGGAAGCTATAACTAGAATAGTAAAACTAGTTAGAGGTGGAGAAAACTTAGTTATTTTTCCAGAAGGTACAAGAAGTAGAACTGGTGCTATGATTGAAGGGAAAAAAGGTATTTTATTAATAGCAAGACTTACAAAAGCTAAAATAGTACCAATAGGAATGTATGGTACAGAAATTCTTTTACCTATTAACAAGGATGGGGATATGGGTGGAGAAAAATTTAACTATGCTGATGTACATATAAAGTTTGGAGAGCCTGTTTCATTACCGGCAAAAGAAAAGGATGAAGACAAACATGATTTTGATGACAGATCAATGAACTTTATAATGAAGTCAATTGCTAATTTATTACCTGAAAAATATAAAGGCGTTTATAAGTAACTAATATTATTAGAGTATAAGTTATTTACTATAAATTAATTTTAAGGTGATATTGAATAATATAGAGTGAAAATTAAGCTGTTTAAAACAGCTTTTGGTAGGTGGTTTTATGAAAAAGAGAACTAAAGAGATTTTAGAAATATTAAAGGTTGATTATCCAGATGCAAAATGTGAGCTTAATCATGAATCGGCTTTTCAGCTTTTAGTGGCTACTATTTTATCAGCTCAAACTACTGATAAGAAGGTTAATGAAGTGACAGAAACTTTATTTAAGGAATATCCTGATTTAGATGCCTTTTTAACTTTATCCTTAGAAGAGTTAGAAAGCAGAATAAAGCAAATAGGACTTTATAGAAGTAAGGCTAAAAACTTAATAATGATGTGCAATCAATTAAAGCAAAACTTCAATGGAGAGGTTCCAAGTACTATGGAGGAATTAACTTCACTGGCAGGTGCAGGTAGAAAAACAGCAAATGTAGTTTTATCAAATGCTTTTGATGTACCTTCTATAGCAGTTGATACTCATGTGTTTAGAGTTTCAAATAGATTAGGTCTTGCTGATTCTGATAATGTATTAGAAGTGGAAAAGCAATTACAAAAGGAGCTTCCAAAGAGAGAGTGGAGCTTAACTCATCATTTATTAATTTTCCATGGTAGAAGATGTTGTATTGCTAGAAATCCAAAGTGTGAAATTTGTAGCTTAACTAAGTACTGCAAATATTATAAGGAAAATTTAAAGCTTAAAAAGACTACTAAAAAGAAGTAATAATTTAATCTTGTAGGTGTAAGGATGCTGAAGGAAGAAATTCGGGTGAGCTGAATTTCAATAAAAGTTAGTGTGACATCTATAATATTTTAAATGGTGAATTACTAGCATAGTATATTTATATCTGCCTTTATATTCGCATCTTACTTATAATTATTAGACATACAATAAAATATAGAAATTACATATTCTTTTAATAGGTTTTCTGAAGTGATATAATTATATAATGAGTTAATTATTTAATAAGATATTATGTAATTAAGATAATTACGCAATAAGTAAGTTGAATCTAAGAATAATAATTAAGTATAAAGTGATTCTTATCTTCAGGTGGATTTTTCTTAACAGGAATACCCTACTCCATCTGAAGGTTAGAAGAACTAATCCAGGCGCGTAGCAGTGCTTAGCTCCCACTTATAGAAGGGGGAGTGTTAGCAATGGTAGCGATCGGATAAAAAAATAAGTAAGTAATTTAATAGTAATTGGAGGAGCATTATGAAAGTTGGAGTATTAATGGGGGGAATATCCTCAGAAAGAGAAGTATCATTAAGTAGTGGTAATTCAATAATGCAGCATATTAATAAAGAAAAGTATGAGGTTACACCTATAATTATAGATAGTAAAGAGGATATAATTGAAAAGGTAAAAGGAATAGATTTTGCCCTTTTAGCTCTTCATGGTAAGTTTGGGGAAGATGGTTCAGTTCAAGCTGTTTTAGAAACACTAGGAATACCTTATTCAGGATGTGATACTTTAAGTAGTGCATTATGTATGGATAAAGACTTATCTAAAAGTATTTTAAAGGCTAAAGGAATAAGAACTGCAAAGTGGTTAAATGTTTCTTCAGTAGATGAAATAGATTATGAAGCTATAGAAGATATGGGTTATCCAGTATTTATAAAGCCTACTAATGGTGGATCAAGCGTTGCTACATTTAAGGTTACAAAAAAAGAAGATGTAGAACATGCTGTAGTTGAAGGACTAAAGTGGGATAGGGAAGTAATGATTGAAGAATTCATTAAAGGTGACGAAATTACTTGTCCTGTATTTAATCATGAGTTATTTCCAATCTTAGCTATAAAGGCTAAAACTGATTTTTATGATTATGAACAAAAATACTCAGCTAATGGTGCAGAGCATTATCCAATTGAATTAGAAGAAGGACTTTATAATGAAGTTAAAAAAATGGCTTTAGATACTTATAAAGCTTTAAAATGTTCAGTTTATACTAGAATAGATATGATTATAACTGAAGATAATGTTCCATATATACTAGAAGCTAATACTCTTCCAGGAATGACAGCTACTAGTTTATTCCCTCAAAGTGCAGGAGAAAAAGGAATAGATTATTCAAGCTTCATTGATATGATAATTGAATATTCATTAAAGAAATAGTTTTAAAATGCAAAGCATTTTAAATGAAAAAATTAAGGTAATGAAAAAATGAAAGAATGAAGGAAGGGGTTTTGCTATGCAAAACCTCTTTTATTTATAGATTTTCTTACAAAAATCTGTAAAGATTCTTATAAACATTTTTTCATTCTTTCATTAATAAAATGCTTTGCATTTTATGACAACTAGAGTAATTTCCTGAGATTTGAAACGTATAATAATAAAGTAAAATAAGTGTTTATATATTTAATATATAAGGGGGAATAGTTATGAACTTTATTCTTTTAGTTTTACTTTGTTCAGTTTTAGGTTTACTTTTTTCAGCTTACCAAGGAAGAAGCATTATGAAAGAAGACGAAGGGGATGAAAAGGTACGAAGCATTGCTATTAAGATAAGAAAAGGAGCAAATGCATATCTAAAGAGGCAGTACAAAGGAGTAACAATATTTTTTGTAATAATGTTTTTTATATTTCTTATTATGAGCTTTTTTGGATATGTTTCAATATTTGTTCCTTTTTCTTTTGTAATAGGAGGATTATTATCAGGTCTTAGTGGTTTTATAGGTATGAAGGTTGCAACTCAAGCTAATTCTAGAACTACAACAGCTGCTAAGAAAAGTTTAAATGGAGCTTTGAAAATTTCCTTTAAAAGTGGATCTGTTATAGGAATTGTCGTTGTTTCTCTTGGGCTTTTATATATAGGTCTTGGATTTTTATTTTTAGATTGGTATTATAGAGATTTATCAGAAGCAGAAAGAATATTACAAGTTACAACTAATATTTTAACTTTTGGAATAGGGGCTTCTTCAATGGCCTTATTTGCTAGAGTTGGTGGCGGAATCTTTACAAAGGCTGCAGATGTTGGAGCTGATTTAGTAGGAAAAGTAGAAGTAGGTATTCCAGAAGATGATCCAAGAAATCCAGCTGTAATTGCAGATAATGTTGGAGATAATGTTGGTGATGTTGCGGGGATGGGAGCAGATCTTTATGAGTCCTATGTAGGTTCATTAATTTCATCTTCTGCATTAGCTGTTGCTGCAGGACTATCAACAAAAGGAGCTGTTGTTCCACTTCTTGTTGCAGCTTTAGGTGTAGTTGCATCTATATTTTCTACATTTTTTGTAAAAGCAAAAGAAGATTCAAGTCAGAAGAATTTACTTAAAGCCTTAAGAAGAGGTGTTTATATATCCTCGGTAATTGTTGCAGTAGGATCTTATTTTATAGTAAGAGAAGTATTGGGTGCTGAAAATATAGGAGTCTACTTTAGTATATTATCAGGTCTTTTTGCAGGGATTTTAATAGGATTCTTTACTGAATACTACACATCAGATACTTATAAACCAACAAGGAATCTAGCTTCAATGAGTGAAACTGGACCAGCGACTATAATAATAGGTGGATTATCTTTAGGGATGGCATCTACAGCAATACCTGTAGTAATAGTAGCTGTATCAGTACTAATAAGTTTTAATTTATCAGGTGGAGCTCAAGATTTTAATTTAGGTCTTTATGGAATAGCAATTTCAGCAGTTGGTATGTTATCCACCTTAGGAATTACACTTGCAACAGATGCTTATGGACCTATAGCAGATAATGCAGGAGGGATTGCTGAAATGTCTGATCAAAATCCAGAAGTAAGAAGAAGAACAGATGCTTTAGATTCATTAGGAAATACTACAGCAGCTACAGGAAAAGGGTTTGCAATAGGTTCAGCTGCATTAACTGCCTTAGCTTTTATAGCAGCATATAAGGATTCTATTGAAAATATAGTTAAAAGCGGAACTTCTAATTTTGAGTTTAACTTATCTATATTAAATCCTCAGGTTTTAATAGGATTATTTATAGGTGGAATGGTAACCTTCTTATTTTCATCAAAGACAATGGATGCTGTTGGACGAGCTGCTTCCAAAATAGTTGTTGAAGTAAGAAGACAATTTAAAGAAATTCCTGGACTTATGGAAGGAAAGGGAGAACCAGATTATGAGTCTTGTATTGATATATGTACAAAATCTGCTCAAAGAGAACTTATTACGATAGCAATAATTTCAGTAGCGACACCAGTAATAGTTGGGATTATTTTAGGACCTAATGGGGTAGCAGGACTTTTAGCAGGGGCAACAGTAACAGGTTTTGCAATGGCTATAATGATGTCAAATTCAGGTGGAGCTTGGGACAATGCTAAGAAATATATAGAATCTGGAGTGCTAGGTGGAAAGGGTTCAGAGTGCCATAAAGCAGCAGTTGTTGGAGACACAGTAGGGGATCCGTTTAAAGATACAACTGGACCTTCAATAAATATTCTAATAAAACTAATGTCAATGGTATCAATAGTATTTGGAGCATTAATACTTGCTTTTGGAGTACTATAGAAAATTTATATTATAAATGACTTTTAATAATCTATTTTATTAATTTATTAGTGGATACTTTAGGTGGAGAAAATTAAAGGTAGTTTACTAGAGAGTTTTAAATAGATAAATTAAGTGGACACATATATGTTTAAGGTACTTTGTAGTTAAAATACTAGCAAGTGGAACTGTGACTTATATATGTCTACTTTTTTCTTTGCCTCTGTTTTAATTAAGTATTTATTTCTAATCAGCATATTAATAGACTTTATTTCAATTTGAAAGGTTGGATGAGGAGGATTAATATCTTGGTAATTATATGAAATGGAATAAATGGGTGAATACTTTTAGTTTAAAAAAAGAAACTATTAGATTGGAATTAAAATCCATAAAATGTATAATAAAAATATAGAAATAATGAACAACTGTATTATAATGCGAAATAAAGATACACTTGATATAATACAGATAAATAAGAATTTGAAAGGATTAGTTATGTCAAAAAGAGATAAAATGTATACTGGAGAATTATATCTCCCAGGAGATGTAGAAATTATGAAAGAACAGCAGATATGCCTTGATAAACTTTATGATTATAATATGACAAGGCCCACAGAGAGTGAAAAAAGACAAGACCTACTGAAAGAGATGTTTGCGGAAATTGGAGATGACTGTTACATTGAGCCTCCATTCCATGCAAACTGGGGTGGAAAGCATATTCATTTTGGTAAATGTATTTATGCAAATTTCAATTTTACAGCGGTTGATGATACTAATATATATGTTGGCGATTATACGATGTTTGGCCCGAATGTAACTCTTGCTACAGCCGGACATCCCATCTTGCCGGAACTTCGCCAACAAGCATATCAGTATAATATGCCTGTGCATATAGGAAAGAATTGTTGGCTTGGTGCTGGTGTCATCGTTCTTCCTGGAGTAACTATTGGAGATAATACTGTGATTGGTGCTGGAAGTGTCGTTACAAAAGATATTCCTTCCAATGTTGTAGCACTTGGTAATCCATGTCGGGTACTGCGTGAAATCAACAAACATGATAAAGAATACTATTTCAAAGATAGAAAGATTAACCTATAAAGTATAGTTTAGTGAATAGATTTGATGGGTAAATTTAAACTATTACGAAGAGAAAATTAAATATAAGTTAATGAGAATACCGTACTATTCAAAAGTGAATATGCGGTATTTACAAAATAAGTTATAATTAACTAGTAGTTGTATTAGATTATTATGCTATATAAGAATTTTATCTAATATATATAAAGGGGGAAATAAAGTGAAAAAAGTATGGGGAATTATAACATATATTTTATTAATTTCAGTAATTATAGGAACAATTAAAGCAATATTTGTCGGAGACATAAGACTTATAGGTAAAGGCTTAGTGTATATTCCATTTGCTACTTCATTGGTTTTAATGAATAGATTGACAAATAAAAATAAAGCAGTAGAAATAATCTTTTGGATATCTATCGGAATAATTATTTTTCTTAATTATTTTTTAGGAATTTAATTTTTATAAGGATCAATATTAATATATTACAAAATAGAAGTGGACAATTAATTGTCCACTTTTTATAGTATAATATCAAAATTATTTTAAAACAAAGCCGTTTATTTAAATAATAATATCATATCATTCCATTTTGCTCCACCATGAGATGAATCTGAAACTCCAACATGATTAAAACCAAATTTTTTATAATAATGGACTAAATGATCCTTGCAAGTTAGAACCATTCCTTTTTTAGCACGTTCCTTAGAAGTTTTTATAAAATGATTTAATAATTCTGAGGCAACACCAGAGTTACGATATTCTGGTAATACATCTAATCCAAATACAGTTTGATAATCTCCTGAAGGGTTATGCAAATTAGTATTATGATATAATTCATCAGGCAATTCAGGTTTATCAGTGGTACATCCATTTATAAAACCAATTACTTTTTCATTTTTAACTGCTACGAAAAAGTTTTCTTTGAAAGCAGAATATCTATTACGAAAATCTTCTTCTTTAGCTGCTTCAGCTTCAGGAAAACACTTGCTTTCTATAATAATAATTTCTTCTAAATCTTCTTTAGTGGCTTCTCTAATTTTCATACAAATCTCCTATATTAATTATTTATAATATAATGTTAATTTTCTATAAATTCACTATATGTAATGTTATTTTTAATATTATCAATAACTACTTTTCTAATACTCATAATATCACTTGGAAGATTATCTAAGTTGAACCATTTTAATTCAGAAGCTTTATTTGGCTCCATTATCTTTGGGATTCCTTCAAATTTTTCAACTAAAAAATACATATCGTAATAAGTTCTTCCACCAGATGAGCTAACACGATGAGTTAAGTGAAGGAATGTTAAATCATCTATATTTATGTTTATTCCAAGCTCCTCTTTAGCTTCTCTTACAACAGCCATTTTAGCTGTTTCTCCCTCATCAACATGTCCACTTCCTGACATATCCCATTTACCATCTTCATAACCTGTATCTTTTCTACGATGTAATAGTATTTGAGTTTTACCTTCTTTTCTATTTATTATTACCGGCATTACCGCTGAATATGATTTGAAATGTTCTCCCATGATAGACCTCCTGAAATTAAAAATGAAGAATTATTGATTTAATTCTTTTAGAATTACTAAGACTGTTATAATTAAAAACTCTATTAGGAGTTTTTTGTTAATTTTTAATTGTGCAACAGCACCATAATTACAGTATGTATTATAAACTATATTTGGTAAAATATAAAGTTATGGGAAAAATAGGTTGACAGCTATAGATTACACTTGTAAACTTAAATTAAAGATTACGTTTGTAATTTTAAGGAGGGGTATAATGAAAAAGCTACCCAAAATATCTGATTCAGAATGGGAAATAATGAAGATAGTATGGTCAAAAGATGAGGTAACTTCGAATGAAATTATCGAAAGCCTTAATGGTAAACAGCAGTGGAAAAGTACTACTATTAAAAGTCTTATTAATAGGCTTTTAAATAAAGAAGCTATTGGCTTTAGAAAGAATGGTAAGGAATATGTTTATTATTCACTAATTTCTGAAGAAGAATGTATAAAAGAGGAAAGCCAATCATTTTTGAAAAGAGTTTTTAATGGATCATTAAATGATATGATATTAAACTTAGTCAAAAGTGAAGAATTAACTAATGAAGACATAAATGAGTTAAGGGATATTTTAAATGAAAAGTTAGATGTGGAGGATAAATAATGAGTTATATTATTGAATCCTCTATAGTAGCAAGTTTTTTAGTAGGAATAATTTTGCTAATAAGATTACTACTAAAAAATCATATGAAAAAGTCTATAATATATTACCTTTGGTTTATTTTATTAATTAAATTAATAATTCCTTTTGGACCAGAAAGTAAACTAAGTGTTTTTAATTTAGTTAATGTTAGTTCTATAGAAGAAAGTAATAATTCAATCATAGGTAGTAATACACAAGAAAATAATCAAGATATAATTCAAACAATACCTAATGACGAAATTAATAATGACATTTCTACAGATTTTAATTCACCAGTAAATAATATAGTTAATGATGATAATGAACAAAGCAATAATTTTACTTATAAAGAAATAATATTTTATCTTTGGATAAGTGTAGCTTCTATACTTATTTTAAGAGGGTTAATAGCTTATTTAAAGCTTCACTTAAGTATTAAAAAGGAATATATAGAGTATAAGAACTATGATATAGATATGGATATTTCTAATGAAAAGAAGTCTTTATCTATAAATAGAAGTATCGAAGTCAGAGTAACTAATGAAATTAATAGTCCTAGTCTTTGTGGGATAATTAAACCTAAAATATTAATTCCATTAAAGGTTGTAAGTTCTGTAAATGAAAAAGAAATGAAATATATAATTATGCATGAGCTTTGCCATTATAAAAGAAGAGATATCTTAGTAACATGGCTAACATCGATAGTAAAAGCTATTCATTGGTTTAATCCAATAATTTATCTTGGATTTAATATAATGAGGAGTGATTGTGAAGCTGCTTGTGATGAAATGGTATTGACTAAACTAGGTAAAGAAGAAAATTTAAACTATGGAAATACAATAATTAATGTACTTCAGTTAATTCATTCTAAAAATCCTATACCAGGTACAACATCAATGATAACAGACAAAAAGAGACTTAAGGATAGAATAAAAAATATAGCTGAAAATAAGAAGTTTGGATATGGAACTATAATAGCTGGAATAGTGGTAATTTCTGTTTTAGCTATAGTAGTATTAACAACTAGGTTAAAATCGGAAAATTTAAATTTAGTTGATAGTTCTAAAATAAGTGATGTTACTATAAAGGTTATGTCATCTCCACCTAGAGGTAAAAATATATATAATAAAGAGGATGTTATTAAGATTGTAGATTATATTAATTCAATTAAAGTAAAAGATGAAAAACAGAAAGTATATAAGGGGTGGGAGATTAATATTAAGCTAACTGGAGAGGAAAATTATGATATTAGTTTTATAGATAACTATATTAACATTAATGGCATTCAATATACTACAAGCAATAAAGCAATTGATAAAATTAGAATTTTATATGATAGTATGAATTATGAAGAAAGAGATATAGTATCTAATGAAGTAATTGAGAACGGAAGTTTAAATTTTCATTCTTTAGTTAAGCAATTAATGGATAAGAATATAGAAATTAAGTTAATTGAAGAAAAATCATTATCAACTAAGGATAATGGATATTCAGCTGATTTTTATACTATAAAAGCAAATAATGAAGAAGTAAAAATATATGATTATATTGATTCAAAAGCAGCTATAAGTGAAATAGGCATATTTAATGGTGATGATTATAGTGAAATTAATTATGCTAGTGAGTATATTTTAATAGATATAGAAGAGTTGAAGTCAGCTGAAAATGTATATTTTAAGGATAGTATTATATGCTTGTATAATGGTGACTCAGGTGAAATAAAAGATTCATTAGCCAAGATTTTAGGAGAGCCACTAGTTAAGCAAAGTAGAGATGCTTTAAGAATTTCAGATCTTGATATAACTTTAACTTATCCATCACAATGGCTTGGAGCCTTAGAGCCAGTTGATTTAATTTTAGGAGATGAATCCTACAAAATTGATTCTAGAAAAGTGAAATTAAATAAGAATGTTTGTGAGCTTAAATTAAATAGAGAAACTATATGGCAGGAATTAAGAGAGTTTGATGGAGAGTATGTTAATATAAAGTGGTCAGATAAATTAGCAGAAGGTAATAATAAAACTTTTTTAACTGAAATTAGAAGAAGTGATTTCAAAAGAGTAACTCATATAAGGGGAGGCTATATAGATGCAGCTTTAGTGCATCCAGTTATAGAAACAACTTCTAAAGATAAAGCATATATAGGAAAAATGATATACGAAGAATATATTAATATACAGAGTACAGATTGGATTTTTAACCTTGTTAATGGAATTAATAAAGAGCCAGAACCTTCTTTAACAGATTATAAGATAACAAGATGTGATTTACATTCAGAAGGTGAAAATATATTTACAGTAACAGTGTCATATGATATAAAGACTGCAAATGAAAATAGTCCTTGGTATGCTGGTAATGGAGTAATATCAGAAGATGGCTGGATTAAAGATAAGTTTCACTTTGTAGATATAGAGAAGATTGGTGAAAATAAATACAGGATGATAACTGCTTATACTGGATAAAAACTATATGTATTTTATATGTTTAAGGGGATAAATCTTCAGTAAATATATTATAAAGTTAAATAAAAGGATATTTATAAAGAAAGTTATAAGTGATAATTTTCTCAATGTAGATATCCTTTTTTAGCGTGATATTAATGAATTGCGCATTAAAAAATACCGTATATTCTTTTGAATAATACAGTACTTTTAGCAATTTAATATTTAATTTTACCTTCGTAATAGTTTAATATTAGTTGATATCTTCTTTTTTAATATCTTTATATTTTCTTTCAAGTATTACTTCTACAAAATAACCTACAAATCCAAACAAAGAAACTAATAAATATGCAGTTCTTTTATCTGTAGCTATTGACTCCCCTGTTAAATTATCAAATCCAACAGTATTAATCATAGATGCTGTTGTGTTAAAAATCAGTATAATTCCTACGAAAAATAACATTAAAAATATAAACCTACGAACCATTGACCCAAATTTAAAATCCAATTCCTTCATAACTTAACACTCCTAAATTCATAAGTCTTTATACACAATATAATACAATTACGAATTAATTATAACATATTTTTACAATACCGTACTATTCAATTTTCAAAGAACATTTTTATTACTTAATTCGCAATAATTTCAATAAGCTTAACAATAAGCATTGAAATTCAGCCCGTCTGAATTTCATCATTTAGTAGCCTTGTATCCACAAAATTAGATTATTCCAGGAGTATTTTACATATTATGCGTAAGCCGACTTGAAGTTTACGACATAGAAAGGTCGCAATATTTCACTTATTTCTATATAATTCTAAATTTAATCAAAACTCCGAAAGGAGTTTTTTCCTTTAGTAGCCTTGTATCCACAAAATTAGATTATTCAAGGAGTCTTTTACATATTACGCGTAAGCCGACTTGGAGTTTACGACATAGAAAGGACGTAATAATTTACATATTTCTGCACAATTTAAAATTCAATTAAAACTCCGAAAGGAGTTTTTTCCTTTAGTAGCAAGGTATCCAGAAGATAAAATAATTCAAGGAGTATATAACATATTGTGCGTAGGTCGACTTGGAGTTTACGACGGAGACAGAGCACAATATGTTATATACTCCTGTGTATTTTATGACATTTAAGATTTTTTTAAGGAATTTTAATCTTTATTATTAAGATATTTTACCTAAAATATAAATAAAGATTGAGAGTATGATAAACTTATCTTATGAAAATTATAAATGATTATATTAGAAATTATTTATATATAAGATTTTGGAGGGAAATGAAAATATGAGTAATGAAAGAATTTTAATAGTTGATGATGAAAAGGAAATAAGAGATTTAGTAGATATATATTTAAAAGGTGAAGGGTATGAAACTTTAAAAGCTGAAAATGGGGAAGAGGCTTTAAATTTATTAGAAAAAGAAAAGGTTGATTTAATTATTTTAGATATAATGATGCCTAAGGTTAATGGAATAGAGGCGTGTCTAAAAATTAGAGAAGAAAGAGAAATGCCAATTATTATGTTATCAGCAAAGTCTGAGGATATGGATAAGATACTAGGGCTTAATACTGGTGCAGATGATTATTTAACTAAGCCTTTTAATCCTTTAGAGCTGGTAGCAAGAGTCAAGTCTCAGCTTAGAAGATATAAGAAATTTAATAAGACTTCTAATGAGGAAAATGCTCTTAGTACTTTTGAAAATACATTAGAAGTTGAAGATATTACTATAAACTTAGAAACTCATGAAGTTTTTAAAGATGGAGAAGAAATTAAATTAACTCCAACAGAGTTTGATATATTAGTTTTGCTTGCTGAAAATAGAGGCAAGGTGTTTAGTATAGAAAATATTTATAATAGTGTTTGGAAACAGGAGTTTATGCAATCTGACAATACCGTAATGGTTCATATTAGGAAGGTAAGAGAAAAGATTGAGGAGGATCCTAGAAAACCTAAGTATATAAAAACTGTATGGGGGGTTGGCTATAAAATTGATAGGTAGAAAGAACAAAAAAGATAAAAATAATAATGAGAAAAACACAGAAAATATAAAAAAAGAAAAGGTAGGTCTAGTTACTAGATTTAGAAACCTTTTAAAGAGGATATTTTATAGATTTTATAATTCTAGATTAGGAGAAACTATTAAGGGGTTATGTGAGTGGCTATATAAGAATATAGAAAAAAGTATTAGATTTGAGCTTATGGTTGTATTTGCTATTTGTTTTGTTTCAGCCTTTTTCTTCTATGGTTTTGCTAATAATATGCTAGCTAAAAATAGAACTATAACAAATATAGAATATGATATTGGATCCATTCAATCAACAGCAAATAATATTGCAAGGGATTTGAGTAATAATGAAAGTATTGATGGATTAAGTGATAAAGCTACTATCGATAGTTATTTAGAAAATTATAACTATAGTAAAGCTAAAATTTATATTACAGATTTAGATGGTAAGATATTATATAAAGTAAATGGTGACTTTCAAGAAAAATTAGATATTTATGCTGTAATAGATAAAAGCAATACTGCAACAAATGAAGGTGATGAGAAGGTATTCTTATATCCTGTAAATCTCGGAGGGGATAGAGCTTATCTAATTTATTATGAAACTCCAACTCCATATATATCTAATGAATATTATGTAGATGAAAATTCATTCTTAGCACTAGTACTTTCAGTAATCCTATTTATTTCTATATTTATTATTATTACAAATAGAAAAATGAAGTATATAGAGGAAATTGCATCAGGAGTTAGAATTATTTCTAGTGGAGACTTATCATATAGAGTTGAGGAAAAGGGTAAGGATGAAATTAAGAATTTAGCAGAGAACATTAATAACATGGCTTCAGAAATTCAAAATAGAATAGAAGCAGAAAGAAGATCAGAGCAGACTAAAAGCGAGCTTATTACTAATGTGTCACATGATTTAAGAACACCTTTAACTTCAGTTATGGGCTATATTGGGCTTATAAAAGAAGGCAAATATGAAAATGATGAAATGATGAAGGAATATTTAAATATTTCCTTTAATAAAGCAACTCAGCTTAAGGAATTAATTGAAGACTTATTTGAATATAATAAATTAAATGCAAGAGGTATAGTATTAGAAAGAACTAAGGTAAATATAGTTGAATTCTTATCTCAAATAATTGAAGAATATATCCCAGTCTTTGAAGAGAATGAGCTTGAGGTTGTAAAGAAATTTGTAGATGAAAAGGCTATTGTAGACATTGATGCAGGTAAAATGGTAAGAGTATTTGAAAATTTATTCTCAAATGCAATAAAATACTCATTTAAGCCAGGAAGAGTAGTAGTTTCTGCATATGAAAATAATGGTTATGCTAATATTGTAATAAAAAATAATGGTGAAAATATACCTAAAGAAAAAGTTGAAAGATTATTTGATAGATTTTATAGAGTAGATGAGGCTAGAAATTCAGATACTAAGGGAAGTGGATTAGGGCTAGCTATATCTAAAAATATAGTTGAGCTACATGAAGGTAAGATTTGGGCTGAATGTGTTGAAAATGAAGTTAGCTTCTTTATCAAATTAAAAACAATCAAATAATAAATAATATTCATAGATATAAGTAACCTTTAGGAAAATAATTTATAAAATGATAAAGAGATTATTTTTCTTGGAGGAAAAATGCAAAATAAAAATCCTAATAGTAGATTTGGAATCGACATAAATGAATATACTCAAAATGTTAATTTTGAAACTTTAGCAAAGACTATAGATTTTCTATATGTTAGATCTTCAGGATCAGGTTCAGGAAGGTTTAGAGTAGATAGAAAGTTCTTAGAGTATGCAAAAGCAGCAAGAAATTATGGAATACCAGTTGGAGCATATCATTATGCTATACCTTCTTATGATTTAACTACAGCTGATTCACAATGTAATGATTTTATCAACATATTGCAAGAAGGATTTGGTAATAGAAACTATGGGGACTTATTTCCAGTATTAGATGTAGAAGAACCTATAGATAATAAGATAAGTACAAAGGCATTAATAGACTGGATACTAAGGTTTAAAAAGTGCTTTGAGAGTAAAACAAGAAGAAGACTTATGTTATATACAGGAGCGTTTTTCATCGAACTATATAATGATTTTAAGTTACCTAATGGAACTCAACCTTTAAAGAGCATGCCTTTATGGATTGCCATGTACACAGATGTAGAGATAAATCCTGATTACCCTCCAAATTTAGGGGGATGGACTAGATGGAGAATATGGCAATATACAGATAAGCAAGTTGTGCCAGGAATAGGAAATCCAGTTGATGCAAACTGGGGTCCGGATAGTGTAGATCTTTTAATGCAACCAAGGCAGGTTAGGAATTTTAATGCTTCTAAGAGTAATGGTATGTTAAGAGCAACATGGAGTAGAAATACAGATGTAGATTTACTAGGATATAATCTATTTGTGAATGGAAATTGGATTGGAACTGTTAATAAGGATGATACAAGTTTCCAAATTCCATTAAGACAATTACCAGTTAGCACTAATGTTCCAGTAACTGTATCAATAGAAGCTTTTGATAATGATGGTGAAACTTCTCAAGTTAGAAGTAGAGTAGTAGTATAGAGAGAATATTAGGGCTGCTTTAAAGGTAGCACCTTATTACTAAAAATAAATTGTTTTTTTAAAACTCCGAAAGGAGTTTTTTTCTTTACCTCTTATCTCTTCATTTCAAAGTGTTTACCCTTAACTATTAAATTTACTATGAAATTACTTTTTATG
>OGSQ01000240.1_pt1 | contig 31604 bp, 36 predicted proteins | sample 1573921 | NCBI WGS metagenome assembly OGSQ01 (sample SAMN03295832, study PRJEB24534) | human gut metagenome | isolation source: fecal sample 7 from infant 4 | host: Homo sapiens | place: USA: Pittsburgh, PA | collected 2014-07 | reverse complement strand
GATATAAATATAAGATAATTATTATATTAATTATGTGTTAATTTTTATTATTAATATAAATTACAATTGCAAAACAACATTATGTCTGCTATTATTATATATAATGAGTTAATATACGGAGGATATATGCGCCTTAATATAAATGATAAAGAAAAAGTAAAAAAATATTGGGATTTTTTTTATAATCACCCATCTTCAAGTTTTTACCAAGATAAAATTTGGGCATTAATAAAAAACGGATGGAATAGTGACTATTTTTATATAGAAAAAAATAATGAAATAATTGCTGTCGCACAAGTTTTATCTATATACAATTCAGAAGCAAAAAAAAATCTATTCTATTGTCCTCGTGGACCAGTATCAGACCTTTATGATATAGAAACAAATATAGAATTAATTAATGAAATTAAAAATTTTGCAAAAAATAATAATGGATTTCTAGTAAAATTTGATCCCAATTATGAATATGATGAAGAACTTATCAATGAATATAAAAAACATGGCATAGAATTTTGCCACAAAATGTATTCTTATGTTCAATTCCCTTTTTCAATGATGTTAGATATTAATGGAAGAAAATTCGAAGATGTTATCCAATCTTTTTCTAAAAACGGAAGAAAACAAGTAAGGAAATCTTATAAACAAGACTTGGAGCTATATGTTGGAAATAGAGATGATATTAAAATTTTTCATGAAATAACTGCTGATATGTGCAAAAGAAAAGGTATTACTTATAGACCTATAGATTATTATTATCGACTTTATGATAATTTTAAAGATAAGGCAAGGATGACTTTTGTAAAGTATAAAAATGAATTTTTATCTTGTTCTTTTTTGATAACATTCAAAGATTATGCAATGGCTCTATATGGTGCAGATAATCTCAGTATTGATTTAGGTCAATCTTACTTTTTAGATGCTGAAGAAATAAGATATTGTTGTGAAAATAATATAAGATATTATGATTTAGGTGGTGTTAAATCATTAGACATAAACGATGGTCTATATAGGTTCAAAAGAAAATTTACAAATAATAATATAATAAAATGGATTGGTAATATAGAATGTGTTATTGATGAAGATTCTTACCAAAAATTTATAGAAAATAAAGATGATAGAGACTATACTCCTGAGCTTAAAGGAAATATTGCTGATTAATTTTGTAAGTAAATGTAAATCTTTTTCTATAGATATTTAAATAATTTCTTTATTCAATTTCTACTTATAATTTGATTTTTAATCAAATTATAAGTAGAAATTTATAAATAGTTTTTTTCTCGTTTATAATTAAAATATAAATTTCCTTTCATAATTTTCTTATTTAGCATTCTTAGATGATAAAGCTAAGTTTTAAATATCAGATATTCTAGTTTTAAATAGTTTATGATTTATTATTAGAAAATAGTAATAAAATCCCATTAATTTGTATTATTTTTTAATATAATGTTTTTGAAATCTCATCCCAAATCTCATTAAAACTTTTACCATCAAAAAGTTTATATCTAAACGCTTTATCTATGCTATTAAATACTTTTTCTTTTTTAGAAATCCAATTGCTATATCCCCTGATATACTAACAATAGAATCTTTTTTATGATAAATAAATTCATATCCATCTTTAAATTTTTTCCAATCAAATGGTGTAAATTTAGACTTTCCACTGAATATATCATGTAGATCTTCTATAAGATACTCTGTAAAATATTCATCATCAGAAATAACAAAATTCGTAGATTCCGGTTTCAAAGTCGCCAACATAGCAAGGTTATAAGACATACTCATTCTATCAATTTTGCTTGCCTCTACTTGTATTTGTCTTTTTTGGTTTTCTTTCGTAATTATAACTTCTGACCATAAATCAGCATGTTCTCCAAAAATATTAAAATAATCAAAGCCTGCTGTTAGAAGTCTATTGATAGCCTCTTTTAATATATATTTTTCTTTTATATGATGTCCAATAATAAAACAGTGTTCTCCTGAGCAAATTTCAAAATTCATATCATTGATATCACTTATACATATATTATTCCAAATCCATTTATTTTTATAGTGCATACTTTATTAGCCTAACTTTCATGAAGATAAATTTTGATTTTTATCTTAAGCCATTTACCTCGTATTTCTTTATCAATAACTTTAGCAAAAAGAATTTTTCCAGCATCCATAAGTCTAGAGAAAATAATATTATCTTGACGAGGGACATAGCCGATTTTATCTTTTTTCAATGTTTCTACTCTAATAGCTTGAGGATCATGTTCATTTTCTGGCTCACGATAAAAAACTAATTTGTCTCCGTCTTTTATATAAGATGAAATATTTTCAATTCCTTCAATATGTGTTGTCCCAGCAACATAAGTATCAAAAAGATAAATATCACGCTCAAAAGGTTTTGGTAAATCAATTCCTACTTCCTTATTCAAAAGATACTCAATTATTCCTCTCTGATCTTTTTTTTCTAAATTATTCATATCTCATCCCTAATTAAATTATTTATATATTCTTCTTGCGTTCGTACTGCATCATCAAAACTCTTTAAATCTTTTTCTAACTGACTTAACCTCTCTGACTTTTTCTTCTCATCTTCAACGTAAATACTCCAAGTATAAGGAGGCATAGATTTAGTTAATTCAATGTCATTTTTAATTAGATTTACTAAATCAGTTAGTCTTATTACCTCTTCTTCCAAAGATTTACCAGCCAAACCTATATCATCTTTCATATCTTCACTGCAAACTATATCAAAAATAATTTGTAAAGATTTGAGATCCCCTTTTTTATAAAATTCAGTAGCATTATAAAATAACTCTTTCTCAGAATTTGTTATCGATAGATTTATGTCTGGATGTAATTTCTTTACAATAAATTTATATAATTTTTTTAGGCGTTTTTCATCATCATCAGATAATATTTCAGATTTTGAACGCCTTAATGCAGTATTAATTTCTTCAATTTTTTCATTTAATTTTTTCTTATATTCTGTAAATTCTAAATCTAACTTTCTATCGATAACTTCCATATTTATTTTTTCTTGACGATTCTTTTTCGCTTGAATCATATCTTTTTTTCTTTTCAAACGAAGATAATTACAATAAGCTTTATAGATTTTGTACTCAAGACTTCCAAAAATAAGCATATATTCAGTTTTTATATTTTCACAAATTATATATTTAAGATTGTCCCTTTCAAAAACAAGATTTTCCAAAGTTTTTTTAAGCTTTCGGATTTTATCCTTTGATTTTTTATCATTTGGAAACTCAATAATTTGTCCCATATATACGTCTCCTAATACAATTAGATTTTTAAATAATAACTTTATACGAAGCTATTATAATAACATTAAGATGATATTAATAATTAGCATAATCAGTTACAATAATATATAAATTCCAGTAGCCAATGCTACTGTCTAGACGTAGCTCAATACTTGCTGATTAATTATGTTCCGCTACAGGACTAACAACTAATTTTGTGTAAATAGCTCTTAACAACAGAAATAAAGACGTAATACGCTGCTGACCATCAATTATTTCTTGCTCACCATCTTTATTTTCATATGCAACGATATTACCAAGAAATACGAACCTTCACGTTCAGTTCCTCCACTAGCAGCCGTGAATCTCAATAAATTTTCAAACAGCGTTTCTGCCTGTTCATCAGTCCAAGCATAAGGTCGTTGATATTCTGGAATAACAAAGGGTTTTACTCTTCCACTACCAAGTAATGCCTCCATACTTTGTTTGTTAACTTCTATTGTTGTTGAAATAAATAGTCTTCCTCACTTCGTCACCATATCAAGGAGTGTCTTGTAGCTATCAACAACATCGTAAATAACCTCACCATTGCTGATTGCTTTAAAGTGTTCTCTTGCACAGTGAATCTTTGATTCTTCGATTAAACGAAGCTGCATTGAATCCACGGAACCTTTTGTCTCTGCAACAAAATAAATGTGCTTAACGGTTCCTTCATAAAATGCAATTGCCCAGTCAGGATTATAATGTCCAACTGGGGTTGAAATATAAAATCCGTCTGGCAATTTAACATATACTGCTACATTGGTGTTTGTATCCAGTTCAGTAGCAAACACCTGCTCGTTTGATGAATCATAAACGATATGGTCATACAAATGCTTTTTCGCTTTCATTGCATTCACACCTAAGCGACCTTTGATTGTAGGATCAGTAAATACGTCAGTTCCATATTTATCATCCATAACATCGTAAGTAATATGTTCAATTATAGCTGTTGCTTTTTCATCATTAATAAGTGCTGCTGCCTTAATGATGAATTCTTCTGGATTGTTCTTAAACTGATTAAAGGTTGCTAGCTGAATACCCTGAAGAATCTGGATTACAGCTTTTCTTGTAAGTCCAGTCTCATCTACAAGCTTTCCAATCAAGTCATATTTAACATTAGAATTTGCAGCAACAACATTACCGTAGCTTGCAGATTTTTCCTTAACAAAGGATTCACCACTCACAAGGTCTTCTTTTGATTTAATCTGTTCCATAGCTCCGATTTCAACCTTAAAATAAATCTTTGAAACGCGAAGTTTTCTATCTAATGAATCAATAGATTTTCTGACCAATTCATCTGTATCAAAATCAACAACATATACCGACTTAGAATTAATCTTTGCCCACAAAGCCTTGAACTCAGGCATAGCTAGTTTACTTTCATCAACCTCAAGTTCAATATTATTACTACGAGCATTTTCAGGCTTTATAGCTCTGCTGTCATAAATGGAATCAATAATTTCAATAACAGATCCTGCAGAATCAGCTACTTCTTCAGCAACCTTCAATTCACCATTAGCCTTATCATCATAATATTTATCAGTAAGAACACCCTTCCTATCAATGTAGCCATTAACAATAAGATCAAAATGGATTGCTCTACCTATATCACCATCAATAACCCGTTCATTACCCTTGTCGTCCTTGATTACCTTACCAATGAACAATTCTGTAGTAACTGCCTTTGGTCTGTCAGAAATTGCTTCTGCGATTTCATTCTGAAGACCTTTAGCAAAGCTATCATAGCTTTCACTGGCAATTACAGTAAGCACATTTACGCTATGTACATCATCGCCGAGCATATTTGTATCCATACGTTCACCATCTTGATTAACACAAAGACGAAGACCACGTCCTACTTCCTGACGTTTGCGAACATCACTGCTGCTTTGCTTCAAAGTACAAATCTGAAATACATTAGGATTATCCCATCCTTCTCTAAGTGCAGAATGTGAGAATATAAAACGCACCGGAGACTTCTTCGGATTTCTATCAAGAAGAAGCTCTTTGTTTTTCATAATAAGGTCGTAAGCATCAACGTCATTCGACATTTTTTCCTTAGAGTTTTCTCGCTTTTCATTTGCCTTACTATCAATCATCTTTCCTTTTTTATCGATAGAGAAATATCCAGCATGTGTCTTATCTTCAGAGATAGCAGAAAGATACTTCATGTAGTCGTCTTCTCCCATGCCAATTTGAAGATTACTGATAACATCCTTGTATTCTTCTTCGAACATCTCTGCATAAATACCATTTATCGGCTGACCAGTTGAATCATACTGCTTATACTTAGCAACCTCATCAATAAAGAACAGTGAAAGCACTTTAATGCCTTTATAGAACAATTCTCTTTCCCTTTGAATATGAGAAAGGATTGTTTCTCTAATTTGAATGCGGCGAAGCTGGTCTTCTGATACCTTACCAATTACGTCACCTGCATAAAGTTTAATACCATTAATAAATTCTACAGAATCATCACGCCCATCAATTCTTGAAACAACAAATCCATGCTTGTACTCTTCCATCTGACCAGAATTATCATAAAGGTTATAACCCTCCGAAACAATACGAGTAATCTTTCTAATGCTAGTTGCACCTTTAAAATCAAACTGTATTGTCGCTGTAGGTGCAGCCTTTGAAAGATTTATACTTTCCAAGTAAATATAACTTTCAGTTGCATTACTACCAGATTCTGTAATCCCCTTAACAGCAATTTTTTTAACAAGACGCTTGTTGTAGGCTTCCATAGCATCCAAACGATAAATCATATTATAAATACTATCTGACTTGTGAGTTGCAGAATAACGAAGAGTCATTAAAGGATTAAACTGTTTTAAATTTTCTTTTGTTTTCTTACCCTCTACAGATTGCGGCTCATCAATGATTATGATAGGATTTGTTTTTGCAATAACATCAATTGGACGACGAGAACGAAACTCATCCAATTTCATATAAATTCTTCTTGCATCTTTTCCTCTTGCATTGAATGCCTGTGAGTTGATAATCATTACGTTAATAGAACTATCTGATGCAAAGCGGTCTATTTCGGTAAGTTGTGCAGAGTTATATATAAAGAAACGAATCTTTTTTCCATACTCTTCAGCAAAATGATTTTGTGTCACTTGAAATGACTTATATACACCTTCACGGATAGCGATGCTTGGTACAACAACTATAAACTTACTCCAGCCATAAGCACGATTAAGCTCATACATAGTCTTAATGTAAGTATAGGTCTTACCAACACCAGTTTCCATTTCAATTGTCAGATTATATCTACCTTCTAGTTTATCTGAAGGCTTAATCTGATTTGCTCTCTGAATTGTATTTATATGTTCCAGAATCAATCTATCATTTAATTCTGGTACAATCTTTTGATTGCTCCAACCAGTGAAATCATCTTCATCTGTTAATGATTGCTGGATATGTCCTAAACCTCTATCCATCATATAAGAAGGAGTCAAATAAGGCTGACCAGCAAATACATCAACTACAGCTTTTGCAGCATCTGCTTGGAATTTCTGACGCCTAAATTGTAGTTTCATAGCTGAATCTCCTTAAATAACTTTTATTCTTGTGTCAGGTGCTATCAATTTAAAGATTTCTCCAACATTAATCTTTGAAGGACTGTTTACAAAACTGCTGTCACGGAATACTGCACGAAGAGGTTGTCTCTTTGCAATTTCTTTAATTACACTGTTGGGAACATTCTTATCAAAACAAGCAATAAGGTCGCCTTCGTTATAGTTATGAACTGTACATCCATCAATCTTCTCAGAGCTGTATGGAAGCGATAAAGGAAGTCCCCATTCAAGAAGACATCCGAACAATAAATCAAGGTCATTACGATCAGATTTAACATTAGATTCAAGAGTTGAGAGTATTTCTTGACTGTATTCTGATGGGCTGTAGTAAACATCATTCATATTGGTAGAATCGAGAATAAATGTTCTGTATCCATCATCAATATCTTTATTAATGGTTTCAGCGACTAAACTTATTCTATCTCTCCCCACATCACACAACGTTTCGTAACCAGCCTTATAAGCTCCTTTTTTCTCATCAACTTGTTCCTGTAATTGCACCATAATAAATTTTCTATTTCCTCCGTCCGCAGCATTTTGCTCCATAACAGCTTGAGCAGTTGTAGCACTTCCTGAGAAGAAATCCAATATAATAGATTCCTTGTCTGTTGCATACTTTATCAATTTTTGTATAAAAGCAACTGGTTTAGGATAGCTAAATACATCATTTCCGAAAAGCTTTTTTACTTCAACTGTTGCCGCTTGATTCATATACTCATTTTCAATGCCAAACAAGCTATTAACTGGTTCAAATAAGCTAGTGGCATCTTTCTTATAACGCTTAAATATGAATCCTCTTTCTTTTTCTCGATAATTCTTCTTAAATTTGATTTTTCCATCACTTATATATCGCTGTAATGTTTCTTTTGAGAAAGCCCAGTATCTACCCATAGGCGGAAAATCCTTTCTATGAGTATATGGATTCTCAATCTCAAAATAAGTAGATGATCCACCGCTTTTAGCACTTGGGTCGCCCGCACACCATTCTCCATTCGGATCATTATCTGGATTAGAATAATTATCAAATGCCTTGGGTTCACCTTGAAGAACAACCTGATTTTTATCCTTAGCATATACTAATAAAACTTCATGTTGCAAATTTAAACCACTACCATTATCAGCTGTCATTGACTTTGTTTTTCTAATGATTTCTCCCACATTATTAGACTCGCCAAAAACTTCATCGCATATTTTCTTAAGATTAGCCTGTTCGTTATCATCAATAGAAATAAAAATTACACCATCCGATGCTAGAAGATTCCTAGCTAGCATAAGACGAGAATATATCATTGAACACCAGTATGAATGAAATCTTCCATTTGATTCAGTGTTTCTATATAATTTTAGTCCTTCATCATCATGTAAACCTATAGATGAATTATATTCTTCAATATCGACAACAAAGTCATCTATATATATCAAATCATTTCCTGTATTATATGGAGGATCTATATATATCATTTTAATTTTACCAAGATAACTTTCTTGTAGAAGTTTTAATACCGATAGATTGTCTCCTTCAATATAAAGATTTTCTGTATCATTCCAATTTTTACTATCATCTATACAAGGGCGCAAGGTCATTCTGATTGGTTTGTTTGCTTCGACAATAGCTCCTCTTTTTCCAGGCCATGTAAATTCATAACTCTCTGAAAAATCTTCCATATCTGCAGATAACATTTGTTTAAGCAATTCGAAATTAACTTTTTTTACAAGATTTCCACTTTGGTCCATTCCTTCAGTTACACAATTTGGAAATAATCCGGCAAGCAATGCTATATTTTTTTCTTCGCCTGAAACGGTTTCAAAATTCATTTTTTCCATGATCCCCCCTATTTTCTTGCTCTAGTAAACCAACCTTGTTTTTGACATATTTCTTTTTCAGTACCATAATTTCCACCCACATGAAACTTTCTACAAGCTTCTCTTACGACTAAACCTATCTCATTTTCATTACCTATCACCCAAAGACATCCTCCATTTGGTCTTTTATCAACAATTTCAAGACCTTTACTCTTAAAAAAATCAACAAGCGTCTTCGCATTACCCTTTGATTTTGCTTCGGGTGATGATAACTGTTTTGTTTGAGGCATATTAGTTCTAGAGACAACTATCCCACTATTTGCTGTTTCAGTCATTATTTTAAATATTTTAGATGAATATTCTTGAAGTCTCATTGCACTTGCAACCATATTCTTGAATAAATCTATCTTAGAAAAACTATATATTTTAAATTTATTAGTATACCTTATTGAAGCATTTTCCTTCCATGAAGAATCTGTCCTTAATGCTCTTCTTTCTCTTTCTTCCTGAAGCCAATCTTCATGCCATCCAACAGCAATTCCTGTCTCAGTAGAGTCGCACTGTAGTGATATCTGGATCGATTCTTTTTCGAGTTTTCTTTCATATTGACCTAAACTATCGAATTCCAGTTTACAATGCTCGAAATACCTGTCTCGATACTCCCAATCGTAACCTATTGATTGATTCGTATAAATATCTATGAATATTCCATCGTTATCGTAAGTTTCAACTTTGTTTGGGTGCATTTCTATATTTTTGCAAACCAAACTTCCATTAAATTTTTCTACAAATTTTAGCATTGTTTCATCATGCTTGTCATACATTGACGGTCTATACATCAATCCCCCTCCAATTTTTTTAATTTCTTAATTTTAGCATTTAAGTCTATCTTTTTATTAAGCTGTTTTCTTTACGAATTTTATTTTGAAGTGTTGCTATCTTCTTTTGAATCACCTGCTTCTGTTCATTTTGTGCAACGGACTATTTCCGTAATGTTATCAAACACTTTTACTTCCATAGATTTCATCCTCTTTAAATAGTATGAATAATCTTGCTAATTTATATTTTCGACTGTCTACACAGCAACACATTCTATTATAGTCGTTCAGACATCCATTTATTTGGACTCTGTTGATTCATCTGTTATATCATCTGGAACAACTTCGACAATATCTCCTATATCACATTTTAAATACTCGCATATTTTAAGGAGCAAATCCGTTGTTATATTAGCTCCTTTACCTAGTTTTGCCAACGAAGCCGAACTAATGCCTGCATTCTTTGCGAACTCAGTTTTCTTCATGTCTTCTTCTACAAGTTTTACCCATAATTTTTTATATGATAGTTTCATTCCATCTCCTTCGGGAGGTATTTCCTCCAAATTGAATTAAATACTTAAACGTGCCTATACTTTTAATCACTATAATATGTAGTCACTCTGCTCTGAACCTTTATGAATGACAAATTATTAATATAATCCATTCTTCAATGTATCCTCTTTAATTCGATCCTCTTCACGATAACTTGTCAAAAATAAAAACTTATTCTTATCAAAGCTAAATAAATAATAAACATACCTTAGCGTCAAAGTTTTACCCGTATTAAACATACCTTTAAATAGTCTTAAATTTATATAAAACTCAATAGTTTCCCAATCAATGATAAGTTTTCCATCTTCAAAGTATATTCTATTTCAGCAAGGTTATTTAGACTAGGATTCGTCTCATAAATATTAATCTGAATATCGACATCATATATACCTTTGGATAAGCGACGAAAAATCTGATTAATAATATCTTGCATGGTCATCTATATTTCAACTGTAATATATCTTCAAGCTAGAAAGCTTTGTAAATGATCTTTATCTAAATCATAAATATCCTATATTTCTTCAGCAAAATCAGCCTCATCGTACCTACTACAAATCAATCCATCACTGTTCTTTAAAATATACTTTTTGCCTTTAAAAATTTGGTATTGCATATTTAAGAACAATTTAGTTACTTGATTGAACTTATCACTCACATACATTTTTTCTTCTCCGCCAGTCATCAGGTCATGTAATGTGTCTCCAACAAGCTACAAAACAAAAATCCTATCGCATTCTGACAGTGACATATAAATCTTTAATTTTCCAGCTATCTAATGAAAATACACTATCCACCCACTTTAACCTTTTTGGTCAAACCACAGTTACTCACGGTCAAACTTAAAAATATCAGATTTTCCATAATTGAATCATACTTAAAAGCGTTAAAATAGATTTTTTAAAGTATAACACACTTTTTCGCGTTTTTCAATATTTTACAAGTTAACGCTTATAAATTATTTACGAATGCAAAATATTTTTTTATTACTGATTCAATGAAGAATATAGAATTCCCTTGTCAAGATATTAAACTGTCTAGGTCAGATATTAATACTAGCTACCACATCGTTTGGAACTGAATCAGCAGTCTAGAATCCTACAGCCCTAAATACAATGCTAGAATTATCAATGAGCTTGACCTGAAATTAATTATACTTATATCTTTGAGTGAACTTCTTAGTGATAAATCAAAATATCAAAAACAGTTACAGAAAAACATTGCATCAGTCATCAAAATTTCTGCTACCATATTCACTGATGATATTTATAAGAAGCTTATGTAATTTCAGCGCGAGCTTATTAAAAAAGGATAACGATAAGTAATCTTACGATGACATTGCAAACCAGATTTTTGCACTCAGATAAAAACTCCAGCAAGCTTCAATGAATACGGTACAAGGTAATAAACAGCTAAACCTCATAACTGAACCGCAATACTTTATTAAAAAAAGGATACTTATCTTAAAGAATTTGATAAAATACTAGTAAGGTGATGGTTTAAACATATTATAATTTACCATGACTACTGTACTATTGAGTTAAAATCAGAACTCAAGGTAAATGTTGAAATGATATGTATAGGTACAAAAAAATTCCCAAACACTGAGTTTTTTTCAGTGTTTGGGAATTTGGGTCTGTAAATAATTTTGTGTATCAACCTAAATCCTGATAAAAGGGTAAGGGTTGATACGTTTTTTATGTATCAATGTTTGTCCATTCCTAAGGAATAGACCTTGTCTTAATTTTACTTTGGCTTAATAAACTGTCAAATTTTTATGAAAATTTGCAGCTGATTTTACATGATTTTTCTGTTTTAATTTTTAGAACCTCCCTTCAAAAAATATTAATAATTGGGATAGGATTTGATCCCAACCACGTATTCTACTTGTCCATTTACTTGAGGCATCTACCATTGCAAGGTACAAGCTTTTTTGTAGGGCATAGTCATTTGGAAATATTGTCTTGTTTTTAGTAACTTTTCTTAGTTGCCTATTGAAGTTTTCCATTGCATTTGTTGTATATATTAGTTTTCTTATTCCTTCTGGATATTTAAAATATGTGGATAGTTCTGTCCAGTTGTTTTTCCATGAGCTTACACACATTGGATATTTTTCACTCCATTTTTCTTCAAAGATTCCTAGATTTGTTAAGGCTAAGTCTTCTGTTGATGCTTTGTATACTGCTTTTAGGTCTTTCATTAATTCTTTATGTCTTTGTAGGATACAAATTTTGTTGAGTTTCTTATTTGGTGGATTATGCATGATTTTTCCAACGCTTTTTGGGTGGATTTCTGCTCTTGGATATACTGCTTCTATAGCCTCACTAAATCCTGGTAGATTGTCTGTTGAGAATATTAATACATCTTCTAATCCTCTTTCTTTTAGACCGTTTAATACTAAGAGCCAATATTTGCTTGATTCATTTTCGCCTACCCACATGCCTAGGATTTCTTTAAAACCTTCTAAGTTGTAGCCTAGGGCAATGTATACTGCTTTTTTTACTACTATGTTGTTTTCTCTTACGTGATAGTGTATGGCGTAGGAAGACCATAGGATAGATTTTTTCTAGAGGTCTATTTTGCCACTCTTCTATTGTTGGTAGGATTTTATTGGTTATTTTACTTACCATTGTTTCTGATATGCCAAAGCCATAAATATCTTTGATGTGACTTGATATGTCTCTTGTTGTCATTCCTTTGCCATACATTGATATTATTTGGTTTTCTATTTTTGATATGTCTTTTTCATATTTCTTTAATGATTGTGGTTCAAATGTTGCTTCTCTATCTCTTGGTATGTTTAAATCTATGTTGCCATATGATGATCTTACAGTTTTCTTGCTTGAGCCATTTCTTGTATTTAGGGATAGTGGCTTTTCACCGTATTCATAGTCTAAATGCTCATCTAATTCTGCTTTTAAAAGTTCTTCCATTGTATCGCCTAAAAGGTCTTTTAAAGCTTCTTGTATATCTTGTGCATTTTGAGGCTGATATTCTTCAATTAATATTTTTGCTATTTTGCTTCTTCTTGTTTCTGGTCTTTTTCTTGGCATAAAAATTCCTCCTGATTAGTTTTTCTTTACCCTAACCAGGAGGTTATATACACATAATTTTACACATACTCTTTTTCCTAGCAGGTTTCCATACAAAAAGGTACGTTTTCTAAAATCTAATTATTCATATATTTTTTTGTAACATTCTTAACCATCATTCTATACATGAGTACACCTCTTTTTTCCTACATAGTTTTGATCGCAACAAAACTTACTACAAATATGAATAATATAAATAATAGAATATTTCATTCTTACTTTTAAATTTTATATGAATACCCAATATTATTAACTTATTTTAAATCCCACAAATATATAATCTATTAAAAGTATTGCAGACGTAATTTAAAATGTGAATATAGCTCTTTAAGCATTGATGAGCCAAGTAGTTATTTATTTCATTCTCTAGATAGATTTCTAATGGCTCTGCTTCTTTTAAATTCATCTATATATTTTCATTAGGGATATAGACAGATTTAATTTAATTGAATTTTTCAGTACACATTGATACATTCAGACAAATGTTCTTCTATCATTGCCTTACTTTCTTAGCTACATACATCATCTATATATAGGGGAAGAAGATCTTCAATAATTTTAAAAGAAATTTTCATGATATTCCTCCATTAACTTTTTTTGCCCTATAAAATAGGCTCTTTGTCAAATCGTGTTGATAAACAATAATTAACAAATTCATTTATCAGGGGTAGAAATTTCTACCCCTGATAAATTTTTCTAAATTATCTACTCAATAAATTCCTAGTAATAAAAATTCTAGTCCTAAAATTCACAAATCTCTTAAAACCAAAAGAAATTCGCTTTAAAGCCTTTATGAAGTTGTTAATACCCTCAATAACTCCATTAGAATACTCATATTTGAAAGAATTTTCAATTAAATAAATATATTTAAAACAAGTATCAATAGAAACTTTCATTATGTCACTAACCCTATCCTTGAAATACTCCAAATGATTTTTAAACAAATCAAAATCTCTCTTTTCAATATCTTCCCTAATTAGATGATAACAATCATAAGAACACTTTAAAATCTCATTACACCCAATACTTTCTTCAACAATATCCACACTAGAAACCATCCTATCAGGAAAATGAACCTGTTTAAAAAAATGAATAGGATCAAGTAACCTAAAAGGTTTTAAAAAGCATTTCCAATATCTCTTAAGTCTTTTGTATTCAAAAGAATAAGTAGAAAAACTCTTCATAGTATTAATCCTAGTATGATTAAAAGACCTAGTAAAGAGATTAACAATATGAAACCTATCAATAATAATCTTAATTAACAAATAAGTCTTTAATCAAAGAAATATAAGGGCTGTAGATATCAATACAAATAGATTCAACCTTATCCCTAACCGACTTAGTAAAAGAATAAAAATATCTCTTTAAAAAAAGAAGCTGCCTGTTTTCAACAATATCAATAATCTTATGATTATCAGCATCACAAAAAATGAAACTCATAGCCCCCTTAGCATCACGAGTAGATTTAAACTCATCAAAACACAAATGCTTAGGTAAAAAATTAAAATCAACATTAAAAGAATTATCAAACTTAGCAAGTATTCTAGCAACAGTATTAGAAGAAACAAAATTATCAAAAGCAATGTCTTTCATAGAAAGTTTCCTAGTAAGATCACTAAAAATAGATTTTTTAAGCTGATTAGAAATACAAGAAAATAATGCCCACACTTCTTGCAAAACATCTTTTGTTTCTTTAAATCAATGATAAGAGGATAATCACCTACCTTAGAGAATCTAACATGAGATAACTTAAAACCATATTTAATAATCAAAGACTCATCCTTACAACCACAATGAGGACAAGGCTCATTTGAATACTTGAGTTTAGCATTAACAACAGAATAATTAACGCCCTTAATAAGTTTATGATGTATACCATCCAAAAAAGTTAAGTTATCATCTTTAATATTTAGTAAATTTGTAATAAAATAGTTTATAGACATATTTAATCTCCTTTCTAGATTTTGCTTAATTTAATTGTAAGGTAAATGATTAAATATGTCTTTTATTTTTACAAAAAAAATCGTATTAGTAAAAGTATCATTTACTTTCACCAACACGATTTATTATAGACCCATAAAATACTACTCTTGCTACTCATCTGATTTTCCAAATATTTCTCTAATTTTTTTAAAAGATAATTCTGCAAAATTTCTTAGCGTAAACACTTCTTTATAAGGCTCTTCTAATTTGTGCAAGATCGAGTGTAAATTTATTAATTGTTCTTTTTTCAAATTCTAGTACAAAATCTATTTCACAAATCAAATTATCATAGTTCTCATTATAGTCTTTATCCGTTGAAAATATCTTATCTTTACTGCAGATAACCGCAGAAACAACTCTAATTATCTTCACTAAAGTTAGCCTCGTAAATTAGAAGATAAATCACCTGTGTTTCAAGAATCTCAGACACCTTAGCAAAAATCTCAATCATTAAGTTCTATTGCTTTATCACTGGAAGATATGCTTAGAAACATTCAAGTTTTACTTTATTTATTTCATCTTCATTCGAATAGTCAATATTCTATATAATTATTCTCTTTCCATTAAAGATAAAAAAGGTTTTTATCCCCATCACAAGAACCATTATCTATGTGTTCATCAAACGCATTAATGTCTAATTAATAGTAGAGAAAACTTCTAATATGCTCTCTGCAGAATTTGAATCTATTTTGAATTTTCTGTTTGTTTTCTCTATTTCATCAAAAATATATGTTTTATAGACTAGCCTTCCATCGGAATAAATAGCTACAGAAAATCCATCGTCGTTGTCTCCAAGGCATCTCTAAGATGGTGTATTCATTTATACAAACATAATCTAAGAATAGTTTGCTTTTTTTATTCATTGTGATACCCGTAAATTAAATAAACTCCAACAGTTTCTTTTACATGCGGAATTCATATCCCATCTTCTTTATACCTACCTTATCAAACTGTACCGCAATTGAAGTTCCTTCGATGGCAGAGATAACTCCAATATCGAATGTTTTATGTTTCACCTGATTTTCAACAATATCTGCTGGAATCACAACTTGAGGCTTTGTTTCCGGTTTTTTAACTATGTGAACTACAAAGACTAAGTTCTTAATACCTTTCTTTTTTCTTCCGCCATCATTTTTGTATACTCAGCATCTACATTCTTTCCGTGCGCCTTATAATCTTATATATCCTTAAAGACAAGCATGGTAGGTCTTTTACATCATTATCGGGAATCGGACGGATATAAAACATCCAAACCTTACAGTCATTACCATCTTCATCTGGATAAATATCCATTTACGATTTCGATACCAATTCAATTCTTCCACAATAAATGTATTCACCGGCATCCATAACCTCAAACAGATGAATATCAACGCCATTACAACCATAACCAGTAAGTGTCGTGTTCTGGGACCAATGAATATCCTGATCACCATTCATACACATACCTGTATAGTGAAGAGGACACCACCTATTCATTTATCATAATAAATACTCTTAGTATATCAGATATCAAAACCAGTGTATTAGTCGTTTTTGAACGACGCATCCCACCCATATTGCCACATTTGAAGGTGTCTATAATATCTGAGTTTTTTAATATCTCTCCAATACTTAATCCAGGATTAAACATATAGCTTTCTTACTCTGACTCTGAAAGTTTCTTATCTACCCAGTCATATTCTTCGTTATATTTCTTTATAATAAATAAAAGTAGTGCGTCCAAATAATCCATATACGTCTAATATCTCACATCCGGCTGCGGATGAATCATCCACTATTCACTTGAACGATCTCCTGCTTTTTTAAGTTTTTCATGTTTGCGAATGTATCGAATCATACTATCACGCTCTTTTATCATTTCTTGATAAGATGTGTATTTAAAATATTTCACATACATTTCCGGGCTAATCATCATAGACGTGAATCTCCTCTACTTTAAGCCTAGCAGCATTACCTCTTCGCAAACCTGGAGAAATATCTCATATAGCTCCCCATAATTCACATAATTTTTATGTGCTGCATAGAATACCGCAGTGCTCACCTTCTTATTTCCAACCTGGTCATATCGGAATGGTTTGATTTTAATATCCTTTAAATGAGTATATCTACCCTCCTGAATACCCAAGATAATATTTCCATTCTCAGGAAGGTAGTATATCGATACAACCCACTAATTCATATGAGGTGCTGCACTTGGAGTACCTTGACCATACTGAGCTTTAAAATATGGCCCATCGCAATTTGGTCTCTCTTTAAAACCGTATGGGACCTTCGATCCTTGTGCCTTCTTTGATTCTGTATTTCTATCTGCCTGCTCAATAAAATGTGTATATGCATTTTCAAAAGCCTTAGCAGAAACCACCTGACTCAATTCACTTGTATGGTTAGTAGCTTTTGCAGACTTGCCAAGTTTTTGAATTTTAAATGATACAAAGACGTTTAACTTCACAAATACTCTATTCAATTGTCTCCAAATGGTAGAACCACGTATCATCTGATGCTGGTTTACAATGATACGAAGTCTTTTGAGACCACTCTGTCGTCGCATTGGATATTTTATATACTTTTTCCTCGACACTAATTCTGCAAAATAACAACTCTTGTAAACGTATCGTAACCTCATTCTTCTCTATCGATACGTTTACTGGTGTTATCTTAAGCGCACTTTTAATGCCCTCAAATAAATCACTATGACGAAGTGCTGTAATATCTACAACTGCAGCCCCTTATTCATATAAACCATTTGTCCATAATCCACTTATACTGCCTTCTGTTTCACATCTACATCTGCAATATACAGGACCAGAATATTGATAAAACGACATAGCTTCCATCATCATCTTTTTCAAAAAGATGTGAGTGCTTTTCAAAATCTATGCCTTCATTAGTTCTGTTGTAGCAATAATCTGCTGGAAAAACCATTTCTGATCATAGGATATGTAGCAGTTACAAGACTATACAATTGATCAGGCATCATTTTCGATACAGTTACGTTTGAGCTGACATAGTCATTAATTACCTCTGTTACTTTTTCCTCGATTGTAATAACTCAGTCACCTCCAACTTATCTCTCAACTCTTCCAACGTTTCTGGCATACGTGTCAGATCAACAAAATACAGTCTAACTGTCGTTCCATCACCAGATTCAAATACTATATCATAATGATCACGCATCTCATCATTCAATGGATATAGAAGCCATATCTCTGATGTTTCATATTTCTTAGAGTACGCGTACATCTGATACATGTCACTATGAGAAATACCATAATTGGCACGCTCACTATTAATGAGACTTTTCCATTTTGTATCCATGATTACTGTTCTATCACCTCTCTTACAAACTATATCTGGCCTAAGTGCAAACTGACGTCTTGGCTCCATAAACAAATAGTATCCTTTGTCCTGGCTTGACACATCCCACCCTGCCGGTCTTAACACATTCTTCATCTGCTGCGCAACATAGCTTTCGTATACACTCTCCATTGGGAATAACAGAGCTCTTGATGTATTCTTGCCGGAAAATGTTGTAAATGATTTATTCATCAGAAATACCTTAGACCATTGCAAAAGCATTTCATAGTCTTTCGTATTTCTATCAATTTTCACCTGTGAAAAATCCTTCGTATAATTCGTTGAGGGTTCCACCATTTCAAACGCTGTTAACAACTGTCTAATCTCTTTTGAGTTTTCAGCACTCGTTGTCAACTTCTGTAATTTAAGCAATGTCGCTTTCACTAGTTTGTTCTCTGATCTATTAGGATGGAATTCATCATAGGCTACATAGAATCTTTCCTTATGCGCAATGTTTGTTTTTATATGCTGACATGTAAGAAGCTTCCCTTTATAGAATTTGAGGTTATCTTCTTGTACAACATATGCAAATTTAATGCCACGCTTAACTAGCTGTCGTACTTCCTGTAGATACATGTTTATAAAAATCTCGTAGAGATTCATGCGATCCACTTTTAAGTTGCCGTAGTTAAATACCTTACTAGGAAAATCCTTCATACTTTTTAGCATCTTCATGAAGATTCTTTTTGTTTCCTTATTACCGGCGTCTTCGCCAGAATCAAAACTAATCTTAGGAAGCACATGTACCTGGTAACCATTATTCATCTGAATCAGGCCTACGTAATTCTTGATAGTTATGACATCACCAACATTACGTTTATAGGAAATGCGCATGAAATCCAATGCATCAGCATCTTCTTCATCTCCAGAGAATTCATGGATAAATTCCACAAGGTCATGGAATATCACTACATCAAGATATTTATATTTTTCATTATTTTCAAAATCAGCATTTCCAGTAATTGTATCGAACTCTCGCACCTCTAGCAATTTATCCATTTATTTCACCACGATTTAAATAATCTGTTTGTAACTTTCAAGGTTTTCAAATGCCTCAGTGTTGATGGTGTATTTCTTGTCAGGAAGATCAATAACATCATCTGCATTGCCCTTGAATATATTTTTTACTTTAACCTCTTCATCAAGAATGAACTTTATTGAAGGATCTGTCTTTCCGTTATCTCCAAGAACCAATTGAATCTTCTGATAATCCTCATAGAAGTATTCCTGAAGGAGTGGAATAACAGATTTTTCAAAGATTACCTTTAAGGTTTCAATTGTTGGAGCTTTTGCAAGCTTCGTAAAGAATGCATGACCAATTGTGTGCTCTCTATCGTAAAGGAAGGTAATACGTTCATTTATCTTTTCAAGCATAGCTGCAACATCAAGATCGTCTACCTTATCTGCACCGATATCTCTAAGGACATCTGCATCAGGCATCATTTCCACAAACTGAAATCTTCTACGAAGGGCAGTATCCATCAATGCGATAGAACGGTCTGCGGTATTCATTGTTCCGAGTATATACACATTAGATGGAACACTAAATGACTCACCAGAATAAGGAAGAACCGCCGCTACCTGCTCATCCATACTTTCACGTTTTGTATCCTCTATTAAGGTAATAAGTTCACCAAGGATCTTAGAAATATTACCTCTGTTGATTTCATCAATAACAAATACATGGGGTTTGGCTTTTTTATTTTCAGCATTAATCAGTTTGTAGAAGTTCTGAACTTTATATTTTGATTTTGCGATTGCATAATTGGAGAAACATCCACCAACAATGCCAATATCAGAGAAAGTAGCTGATAACCCGGTTACTAACCAGTTGACCTCACGTTTCCAATGGAACGGTTCACAGTCGATCTCTGATACTTCTTCATCATCAATCACACCCAGTGCTGCGATCTTATAGCCTCTTCCCAGTACAACCCAATCTCCCTTTTTCATTTTTGAAATCATGTTGCAATGACTCTTATCGTATTCATCGTTTGTTTCTACCATGATTACACCATTCTTTAGTAGATAATCTTCATAATCAAAAGGCACGTCTGAATCTCCAGCTCTATTTCTAATTATCCACAAATCTCCAAAACACTGAATATCATTATTCTCTGGTATACGAGCATCATCACAGAACTTTTTAAACACACCATCTTCAATGGTGTATCCAATATCAGAACCGTCATCTAATACCGGTTTGATACCTTCTATGAATTCTTCATATCCATAAGACTGATGGAATGTAGTAAACGCAACTCGACCCGTTGCTAACAACTCGCGATAACGAAGCATCACTTCGCCATAATCCATAGCTTTTACAATATCCAGAGCAAGCTGATCACAGATAGCCACAGCGTAAATTGCAGCGCTGTATGTTTTACCTGTTCCTGGGGGTCCATACAGGATCATATTTTTATCATATGCAATTACTGATTCTTCCTCCGATGTAAGATCAATGTGAGATAAATCCATTTCCTTTAACGCCTCCTCCAACTCACTTCTTAATTTCCAAGAATATCTAGTCTTATCCTTTTCAATTATATATCTTCCGACATACGGAATCGCATAATAGTGATGACGATCGCCATCAGATAAAAGTGGGCAATTCGTCTTTCTATGTACTCTCTCGCCAAAGTTACGGCCCCAGTTATTATATGAAACATCTGAGCCACCATAGATTTCAGATAGATTAATACATGTAGATTCACCGCCTAGTTCAATTATCATCTTAAACATTCTTAGGTTATCTTCATTTGTAACATTTGGATCCTTAAGCAATTCCATCCATTTTTCTTTTGTGATTCCCGGATCATATTCTTCTAAGCTTGGCCAGTATATAACGTCTTCGGCTTTCTTACCAATTAGTTCTAGCCACATCTTTTTCAACTCTGGTAGAACACTTGATTTGATCTCAATACCAGATCCCATTGGACTCCACTGCTGGTCAGGAAATTTTATTTTAAGGTCATCCTGCATCAACAATGGTTCTGTATCATAATCTTGAATCCAGTCGTATTCTGCATCTATATGATTAGCTTTAACTCCTGCTGCAGCTTTTTCAGGATCGTAGTGATCTGCTTCATAAGCTCCCTTTGCCACATATCCATGAGCAAGAATTCCTCTAGGTTTGGAACCTGTCTTTATTAAGAAAATTTCATCACCAACAACAGGTTGCTTACTTGCACAAGCCCAAGGCTCAATAAATTTATTTCCAAGCTTTGTATCTTTACACCATGCTTTGTAGTTTGCCCAATCCCAGTTTGCATGATTCCAGGTTAACAGCCATGCACGCCCAGTTGATGGTGTGGAGGATTTTCCAATAACATGTTCGTAATATGGAATGATCTTTTTTACTGCGGCCATTACATCAGCATCGTACTGTTCGTTTGTTTTTTCCTCTACAGACTCAACATATACACAAAGCTGCACCTTTCGAATTTCGCCTGAATCAATCTTTGCTTTAATCTGGTCAACTGAATCTGTGATGATTGCTGGATTTCCCCACTCGTTACTTCCAGACACGTAAACCATTCCATCTTCTTTAGGAATATCTAAATGAGAATGGTATGATGCCATCGTTTTCTTATTGGCACCATCATTCTTTATTTCTAAACTGATGCGGTATCTTGTCATGCCATTGTTTTTCTCAACAAACAAAGAAATACTAGCAGGATTAGCTGTGTAATCCTTATATTTTATCTGCGCCCAGAGATACTTTCTGGTCTTCGTATTTGAGCCATCGAGCCATGAAATAGGCAAGCATTTATCCAAGCCAAACAATTGCTCGCAACGCGCTGCCATCTTCTTCATTTCAGCAACTGCTGCTTGTCCCTTTTCTTTAACCTTTAGAAGTCTATCCTTTTCTACTTGATCTACACCGGCTTCCTCTGGATTAGAGTATGGAACTTCCTGGTTATTATCCAAGTAATCTAATACTCCTTTGTAATCGATATTAATAGTTGTCATTTTCTTTATCACCTCTGGGTATTGTCTCCTTAACAAAGAAGAATAATTCTTCCATTGTCATCTGGAGACCGTTTATATCAAATTCATCTAAAATGCTTCATCCTATAGGATATGATTTGTCAGAAAACTCATCCATGATTGAGAGTCGTATTACAGTAGGATCAACCGCCGAATCAGCTCTCAAATAATTTTTTGTATGCTTTTCGTTATCAGCATTAACCCACCGCGAAACTCTGGTAGAATCAACTTCACATGTTATCAACGATTGAGCTTTTTTCACTATATCTGACTGCTTAAGGAACATGTCTTCACATATTGAATTCTGATTTATAGTATACTGTTCTGCAGCTAATAACGCTGCAGCAATCAAGACCACATCATTAACACTGTATTTATCCTCGGTGTCATCATTAGTTACCTGTTTAACTGTATATCAATATTTCTTAAAAAAATAATGGTATCTGTTCCTCCGCCAAATCCGCAAAGATAAAACTCTTCTCCGGTAACAATTGAGTAAGCCATAGCTCGAATATAAATAGACAAAAATTTCTCCCCTTCATAGATCAGATAATATGAACGTGGTTCCAGCTGTTCTTGATTTTCCTCTATGAACTTTTTAATCGCCTCTTTGAAGCGTTCTTTTTTACTTTAGACCATCCACATCAAACCCCTTATTTCTCTTACTAATATTAAAAAGTCTGCTATCCGTTTTTTTTAACTCACTCAAAACAGCCAACTTTTACCATTTCCCCAGGATATGTGACTGTTCAAAAACTACATCTATCTCATTTGTAATTAACATTAGCTCCTTTGTGCTTACTGTTTCTCGTTTCAAATTTTTATTTAAATTCTTTGTAGTATAACCGATTATACGTGCCAAATCTTCAACACTTTTTCCTTTTTCTTTAGATAGATTTTTAATTAAATTAGACGTAATCATAATTCCATCTTATCTATCTAAACTTACTCTCTGAGAACATAATAACGTTAAATCATATTATAAACCAAAAGGTTGATATTTTCAATGTGCAACATGCAATGTTTGCACATCGTTAAAGGAAAAAAAGTAGAGCGTTTATGCCCTGCTTCCAAATTTCATTTATTCTCTTGCAATATCAATATCAATTCCTGCTTTAAAAATTACCTAAACTGGATCATCATATACTAGGATTTCCTTGACGCATTTTCTTACTAGCTTCTCATCGTATTCGGCTAGTTTCATATCTGATTCATTGCAAATTCGATCAGCTCATCTATCTCGTCAGCAAGGATGTTATAGTCTTTTTTCGCATGAAAAAGTTTCACCAGTTCCTTCTGCTTTACATTAAGTGTAATATTAATTTCTTCGAACTCTCCAGAATTGTCATATGCTAGAGCTCTGGAAATGTTCTCAATAAAAATCTCATTCATTAATGAGCATCTAATCAAAAGATTGAGCGCTTTAATCTTTGCCTCCTGAAGTTCCGTTTCCTTTACAGTAGGTGCATTGCAAGCTTCAAGCCCATTATCTACTCCGGTGCAGCATCTACATACATTAGATTTCTTGCATATATTGTTCCAAGTGATGCGTCTGTAGTATTCTCCGCTTATTTTTATACGCTAAATCTACAATTGCACAGAAATGCAATCTGCTATTTTATCTGGATGATTTGGATTTACTTTTTCAAACATTTTCTTTCTCTCTTTCTTTAAACAATGAAAATGCACTCGTGCCCAACGATAGAAACAAAGAAATCTATGATTTCGTCTTGTTTCATCGGAAGGGTGCAATATAATTACCTCCTTTGCCTTAGTAATTTCTCCATCATATCTTCTCCATAGTCTTCATAAACTTCAGTACAGTTCTCTTTCACAATGTCATAAATCTCATACCATAAAAGATTAGCTGTCTTTTGAAACTGACTAGACATCTGTACAAAGGGAGATGCAATAACTCCTCCCGTAGTAGGATGTTTTCCTAATAATCCAAATTGACTTATTGCTTCTTCACATTGAATGTATCTTGCAAAAGCCTGAGAATATGATTCTAATAATCTTGGATTTACTAAGTTCTCACAGTTTCTCTGTTTTAACCAAATCCAAGTCTCTTTATATATTTCATCAGCACCGAGTGGCATTCCATTCTTTTGCTTTGCTGATAGATAGTCACTTGGTGTAGGCATATCTGTTCCATCAAGAACTGCTCCGTCTGGTAAGTCAACTGCGTCTATTTCTTCTGGAGTGAATGTTGTAATGTCATTCATTAGTATATCCAATTTTTTACCCTTTTCTATTTTTTTCAGTGCAGGCTATGGTTTCCCTCCTGCTGTTACTCTTCTTCCACCTCTGTATGTTCTGTCTTTAGCGATAGTATCACCTCCTAATACTTAAATATAAAATCTCCCTTCAATAAACAATATTGCTTACTGTAGGGAGATTTTTAGTTTAACTATGTTTGTCTAAAAATAGAAAAGATCCTCAAATTTCTTTTCCAAAGCAATGCAAAGTATCAAAGCTAACTTAGCGGTTGGGTTAAATTGACCAGTTTCAATTGAGCTGATTGTATTTCTTGAAACACCCACTTCATCAGCTAATTGTTGTTGTGAATAACCTTTTTCTTTTCTGACTTCTTTTAAATGATTTTTGAGAACTAGTTTATCATCCATAATCTATCACTACTTCAATGTTATAAGGTTAGCTACAAATAATGCGATTCCTATAATTGCCATAAGCGTCCCCATTAACAATTGCTTTCTTTCTTTTAATTTTGCATACTTTACAAGTTCTTTTGTTGCTTCAATACTAAAATAAATACTTAGTATTCCATAATTAAAGGAATTGAAGAAAAAAGCTTCAATTCCAAATAAGGTTGCAGCAACAGCTAATCCGATTTGGCTGGAAACTTCACCTGCTTTTTTAAAAATATCAACCATCATCTCATCGTGATGTTTATACTCCTCACGGCTTCTTGCTAAAACTTCATCTCTCTTCATATTCATTCTCCTTTATACTTTCGCCAAGTTTACTTGGTATTCATATTATATCATACCAAGTTTTATTGTCAATAGGTTGGAATAAATATTTCAGATTTTAAAAAATTTCATTAATACCCCCTTTGAACCCGTATTTTTGTGAGTGATAGTGCGGAACCATTGGTGTTAAATTTTGCTATATAGAGGTTGACTCCACCTCCCCTCAATACTTTTATTATAAAATCTGTCTCCATCTCTGCATGAATTTTAGAATGACAAGACTTACAAACACTCATCAAATTAATTTTATCATGACTTCCACCAACTGAAAAAGGTGTAATATGATGGATGTGTTCAGCTTTTGTCTTCTATTTTCTTTTTAACATCTTTCACAAATAGGGTGCTTACTTATATATCTTTTACGTATAATTCTCAATGCTTTACCATAACGCTTATGCGTCTCTGGGTTTCTTTTATATCGTTCGTAGTTCCTGTTAAATTCTTTATCATGTTCTTTACAGTATCTTCTATAAACTAATTCAGGACAACCTATGGGAACATGGTATCTTAGGTTTTCTTGGCAATCTATCACTCCATAGAAAAAGCCCTGGAGATAGAATCTCCAAGGCTTGGAATTATTTTTCTAATATAAACATACTACATTTTTATACTGATTTTCAATGACATATTCTATTAGATTGTTAATTAATCTCGCTTAAATTAACTTCGTATTTATATTTGTCAGATTTATAGAATATTTCAACATATTCTACAATATTATTTTTTCTATCCCTTGTTAATCTTTCAATATACAATAAAGGAGAATCTTCTTCAATACTCAATATTAGAGCTGTATCTTTGTCTGATTTTATTGCCTCTATACTTTCTTTTGCATTGTTTACGATAATCCCATTTTTTTCAAAAATCTTATATAAAGAGGAATAGCGGTCATAAAAATCATCTTTCTTCAGTCTGATAAATTTTAAAGGTATATAAGCTATGTTTAGCCCATAAATCTCCCCCTTTATAAATCTCTGTCTAACTAACTTATAAACTTTATCATCATTATTTAAATTCAATTCTGATTTTATCTTTTCATTTGGTATAATTATACTTAAATCTATTAACTTAGAGGTTACATTATGATAAAAATTATCCCTACTAAAGCCTCCATAAACTTTAATCTGAAGTATTTCCTTATTTGATTTCACAATTGTTGGCTTTCCCGAGGACTTTTTTATTAATCCTTCATTTTCAAGTCTATCCATGGCTTTTCGTGCAGTTATTCTACTAACTCCATAATTCTCCATTATTTCTTTTTCTGAATAAAATACGTCACCTTCGTAAAACTTTTTAGATAGTATCATTTCACGAAGATCTTTGAAAATATTATTGTATAAAGACATAATACTCCTATTTTTATAGATTTATTTTTTCTATTTCTCTCGCTAGTTCTCTAATTCTCATTTTATTTTTTTCTTCTAAAATATCAATCATATTCTCAATTTTGTCATTGATTTCATAACATATTGAACCAGCCATAGTCCCTGTTATTATAGCCACAGTATCGGTATCATAACCAATATTTACAGCATCAATAACTGCTTCAAAAGGATTATTTTCATTAGCCTTTAATATGCCAAAGGAAATAGGTACTGCTTCTGAAACATGCAGGCCACTTCCTATTATATCATATAAATCCTTCATAATTGAATCTTTATCTTTAGATTGTGATGCAATTTTTATTGCTAACTTTATTCTTTCAGTCACACTAGCACCACCAACTTCTCTTGATAATAGTATTCCTTTCTCTTCTCCTATTATAGAGCCTTCTATACCTGACTTTATTATATCATTAATGTTAGAATTTTCTTTAAGCCCAGTGCTAATAGCAGACGCTACAGCACACGCTCCAGAAATCGCTAAATGGTTATCATGCGTAACTCTAGTTATTGTTATGGCATCTTCAATAGCTTTATTTGGATTTCCCGGATTAAAAAGCCCAGCTGGTGAAATTTTCATTGCTGATCCATTTGTAGCTTTAGAAGAATAATCTACAGTTACAGCTCCAGGTGCTTTCTCTAATTCCTTAGCACCTGTTTTAAACATTTTTACTGCACTTCTAGTTGTTGGGCCTGCAAACCTATCAAAATATTGAGGCATATCTGACCATTCCAAAATTGCTAATTTTACAATTTTTTCATTTATAACACCGTTATTTTCTAAGATTTTTCTGCACAATAAATAAGTTTGAGAAAAATCATCTGTAACTTGTCCAGCTTCATTTCCTAGTGCAAAATTTGCTTCATCTGGTTTTAAAAATTCTTGAACTTTGCCATTAAATTTTTTTCTTATTTGATTAAAAGATAAATTTTCAGTTGCAGCACCCATTGCATCGCCTATAGCCCCATATGCTAAGCTATTTAATATTTTACTCATCTATTTCTCCTTTAACTTTATTTTCTTCTTTCCAACCTAATAATAATGTCAATATCATGCCACCAAAGAAAGCTATAGCTAATCCAACACAATAAGCCCACAAAGTTGGTCCAGCAAATGCAGGTATTGTAGTTAAACCTCCGAAAACAAAGGCATATCCTACTACATTGAATGCTCCCATAAAAGCTCCACCCATCGCTGCTCCTAAACAACCAGCAATTAATGGTGTTTTAAAAGGTACTCCTAATCCATAGATTGCTGGCTCTACAATTCCAGATAAGAATACCGACATTATTGATGAAACTGAGAAATTCTTTAATTTTTTGTCTTTACTTTTTAGAAAGATTGCAAAAGCTGCCCCTGCCATACCAAAATTAGCTGTAGCTCCATATGCTATCAATGGAGAAGAGCCAGTAGTTGAAATTTGTGGTATTATAACTGTTGTATTAGGTGCCCAATGTACACCAAACATTATTAAAATATTCCATATACCACCAACAATTGCGCCTGTAATTATGTTATTCCAAGATGTAATTACTTCTACAAATTTTGCAATTCCAATACTTATATAATTTCCAACAGGTCCTATAACTACTGTTAATAAAGGAATCATTGTGATTATTAATATAGTTGGGATTGCTACAAGATGTAAACTACTTGGTAAAACCTTTTTCAACTTATTCTCAATTTTACTCTGAACAAATACTAATAGTATTGGTGGGATCACTTGACCAGAATATTCAAATACTGGCACCGGTAAACCAAATAGTGAAACAACTGTACCTGGATTGCCATTCATTAAATTCAGAAATCCTGGCATTGATACTGCAGCCATAATTGCTGCTGCAATTGGCATACTACATTTAAGTTGTTTAGCAGTTGACATAGCTACTAAAATTGATAAAATACTAAAAACTGATGTTGCTGCTGATGTCAAAATAATATCAGTAGTACTTCCTCTTTCTAATATTCCTAATTCAATAGCTAAAATAGTAAAACCTCTTATCAATCCAGAACCGGCAAATAATGGTAATAAAGGACGAAAAACACTCACAACAAATGATATGAATCTATCTAATATACCTTGTTTTGATTCCTCTAACTTCAAATCATCCTCTATCAATATATTAACTTTCTTCTCTGAATTAATATTTGAGTTTTCTATAATTTGATTATATATACTTTCTACATTGGTTCCAATTATTATTTGAAATCTATTCTTATCATCAACGACTCCAACTACACCATCTAATTTCTTTATTTCATCAACTTTAACCAAATCATATGATTTAAAAGTAGGCCTAAGCCTTGTTGCGCAGTATGTTAATTTGATTATGTTATTTTCTCCGCCCATTAAATCAAGTATTTTTTTACCTAGAGAATTCATAGATACCTCCTAAATATAATAATGTTATAACGTTATAATCTTTATTTAAATTTAACATATTCAATCACTAATGTCAACGTTTTCAAAAAAATATTTAATTATCTATCTTTTCTAATTTGTCTAAAGCGATTTTGTATAGCCTATATATGTCTAACATTATAATTCATATTCTGTGCAATTTTTTCTTATGTACTATATTTTAGATATCTTTTCTCAAGTATCAATTTTAACTCTTCATCCTCAATATCTTCTATTAATCTTTAAATATTAAATTTTGATTCCATAAGTTTATTGATATCATTATAAATGTCTTTATCTAAGTCTAATATTTTACATATCAATTCTTCATGTTTAGATATTATACTAGTATTATTTGATATATATGAAAATACCAACGTTGCTTTTGTCACTAGTGTATCTAGGGTTTCTGCAAGTTCCAACATTGAATTTATCATCTTGTCCGAATAAATAGCTTGCTTCAAATATTCTTTTATATTCATTTCTTACTTCCATAAGTTTTTAGGTAAGTTATCCATATAACCTCTACTCATTTTATATTTGCTTTTACTGCATCGATTAATACAGCTTGAGTTTTATTTTTGCTTTCTAATGCTTTCTTCACGTTTTCATCAATTGTATCCTTTGCTAAGATGCGATGAATTACAACTGTTTCTTTCTGAGCCTGCATATAATGTCTAGCATTGGTTTGCTCATATAATTCTAAGGACAAAGTAAAAGAAAACCAAATTAATATTTATACACCTACTTGAAGGTTAAGTCTATGACCTACTGATGCTGAATTAATAATAGATAATGGGACTATACACTGATTCCATTCTTTAAAGTCCTTACTTGTTTTAAGATCCCTTACATCAAACCTATCTTTATTCTTTTTAAGTCTGACTTATACCAATAGGCTATCGGAACAGGTTTTCCATTTGCACCCTCTATTAAATCTTCTAAAGCATCAAGCTTTCTATCATGAATATGAATTTTATTTTTATCTTCATCATAAACAGAACCTGATGTCATTTGAAGTAATTTATTAGAAAGAGCTGCAGCATTAACTGCATCTATATCTTTATCCTTATTACTAACAACCAAGTCTTTTTTTAAGGTTTCGTAGATATCTCTTTCTTTATCTGATAGATTTACAAAGACTTCATTGTTTATCTTCTCTGGCATTTTTAGATAATCTTCAGCTTTCATAGAAACTGTTATATCTGATATCTTTTCATAGATTGAATCTTCAGCAAAAGGAAGTGGTTTATAAGAATATATGATTGGCCCATTTCTCTTATCTGGTTTGAAGTAGATTTCCCTGTACTGACCAATGAATCTTCCAAGTCTCTCCCATATCAAGTAATCTAAATTCAGCCCATAAATCCATTAGACCATTAGATGATGGAGTTCCAGTAAGACCAACTATTCTTTTAACTTTTTGTCTAACTTTCATCAAGGCTTTAAACCTCTTTGACAAATTAGACTTAAAAGATGATAGTGGCTTGAAAACAAGACCATCCAGCTACTTGATAAGCTAGGTTTATTCAAGTGTTAAATCAACCTAATCCACCTTCTTATCTTTTAATGAGTCAGTAATAACATTGACTTCAGGAATGTACTTCTCAAACGTCTCCTTTTTTCCCACTTACATTATTTCTTATTGCAGCAATAGATCTTTTTATTTGTCAAATTAGGCTTGGCATAGACCACTAATTCCTTAAAACATATAGATATATTTATAGTTTAAAGATTTTCTTGAATATTATTTAGACAAGTCATCCCTTATTAACAAGTTATTAGAATTTCCATTCATCACTCTATATCTTTGTAATTCTGAATCTATAAGAATAAGTATATAAAATTATCTCATATATTTTCCAATATAAAATTATTTTTAGCAATCTACTAGAAAATAGTTGTAGGTATATATACATCTAATAATTTTCTATATGTAAACCTTCTTATATAGTCCTCATTCTTGTATTATATTAAAGTTTGCATAGCAAGATATGTCTTAGTGAGATTGATCTAGCCATTATCTTAAATTTAGTTTTGATAAATTAGCTTTGGTGATACTAAAAATTAAATATCCTGGGTAAGTTAGAATATCTCATCTATTCTGTCCACTCTCCCTAAAAACATCTATACTGTCTATATGCCTCTATAATTCTTGATAATGATATGTTCCCACAAGGTATTTTACAAAAAGAAAAATGGCTTTTAGAATTTCTTTTAAAATCCTAAAAGCCATTGATTTCAACACTTTTATAGCCTGTCATCTTATTTTCTTGACATCAATACTACAGTCTCCACATTCATTGTCTTTTGCTTGGGAACATAATTTTTTATCCTCGTCATTCTTGTGGGAGCACA
>OGSQ01000237.1_pt1 | contig 31718 bp, 29 predicted proteins | sample 1573921 | NCBI WGS metagenome assembly OGSQ01 (sample SAMN03295832, study PRJEB24534) | human gut metagenome | isolation source: fecal sample 7 from infant 4 | host: Homo sapiens | place: USA: Pittsburgh, PA | collected 2014-07 | reverse complement strand
CTATAATATATAGAATAAATATTTTAAAATGCTATCATTAAACAATGTTTTATTGATATTACACTAATTTGTAAAATGTATTTCAATTGAGATTGATAAAAAAATATCAAAGTTTTAATATAAAAGAATATTTTAGTTGCAAAGGGATAAAATATAATATTATTAATTTTATAACATGGGAAAAAGGAGTGGTAAGTATGTCATTAGAAAGTATGATTGTTAAAAAATATTTAAAAAAAGAAGGTCAAATGCCATTTAAAGTCATATTTAAAGATGGAGAAGTACTAAATATGGGGAATGGAGATCCTAAGTTTGCAATTAAAGTAAATGGAGATATCGATAAAAAATTACTACTTACTAGTACATCATTAGCCTTAGGTGAAGCTTATATGGACAAAATGCTAGATATGGAGTCTGGGGACTTATATGATGCGCTAGATATTGTATTAGGGAAGTTAGATGATTTTGAGGTTAACGAGAGTGCATTGAGCAAACTAATATTTACATCAACATCTAAACAGAATCAAAAGAAAGAAGTAGCTTCGCATTATGATATAGGAAATGATTTTTATAGCCTTTGGTTAGATGAAACTATGAGCTATTCCTGTGCATACTTTAAAAATGAAGATGATACTTTATATGAAGCACAAAAAAATAAAATTAATCATATATTAAAAAAAATGCAACTTCAAGAAGGTATGAGCTTACTAGATATAGGATGTGGATGGGGTTACTTACTTATTGAAGCTGCTAAGAAATATAAAGTTCATGGAGTCGGAATTACTTTAAGTGAACAACAGTATTTAAAATTCAAGGAAAGAATTAAGGAAGAGAATTTAGAAGAATATTTAACAGTTGAATTAATGGATTATAGAGATTTAGAAAAGAGTAATTTAAAATTTGATAGAGTTGTAAGTGTAGGAATGCTTGAACATGTTGGAAGAGATAATTACAATCTTTTCTTTAAGAATGTGGATTCAGTGTTAAAAGATCAAGGATTATTTTTGTTACACTATATTAGTGGAAGAAAAGAGCATGCAGGAGATCCATGGATTAAAAAATATATATTTCCAGGTGGAGTTATCCCTAGTTTGAGAGAAATCATAAATTTAGGTAGTGAATTTGATTATTATACATTAGATGTGGAAAGTTTAAGAAGACATTATCATAAAACATTACTTTGCTGGTATGATAATTATAAAAACAATATAGATAAGATTTCAGAAATGTTCGATGAAAGATTTGTTAGAATGTGGGAATTGTATTTATCTGCTTGCGCTGCATCATTCAATAATGGAATGATTGATTTACATCAGATAGTATTTTCAAAAGGGAATAATAACACACTAGAAATGACTAGAGATTATTTATATAAATAATATTTTAAATTTTGTGATACAAAATTTAAAATTGATAATGAATAATTAAGGTTTTTTTCATTAATTATTCATTATTTTGCTTTGCAAAATTTTCTATTGACTAAATATAGTTTAAAGTTGAAATAATAAACTTATAATCAATTTGGTTAACTGAAGAGAGGCTAAAAAATTTCTATTGACTAAACATAGATAATTATCTATATTTATATAAGGGTCATATATAGATAATTGTCTATATAAAGTGATTCTTATCTTCAGGTGGAGTTTTGTTAAAAAGTAGAGAACCAAAATCTTGTGTTTTGTGTGAATCACTTTTACAGAGTACAGGATGCCTACTTCATCTGAAGGTTAGAAGAACTAATCCAGGCGCGTAGCAGTGCTTAGCTCACACTTATAGAAGGTGGGAGTGTTAGCAATGGTAGCGATCGGATAAAATATTTAAAGGTGATGGTTATGACTAAAAAATATGAAAAAAATATTAAAATATTAAAAGCATTAAGTGAAGTTAATAGGCTTAAGATTGTAGATATGCTTTCATCTGGGGAAAAATGTGCATGTATAATACTCGAGAGCTTTAAGTTTACTCAGCCAACATTATCTCATCATATGAAGGTTCTTATGGATTCTGGAATTGTAAAATGCAGAAAAGAAGGAACTTGGATACATTATAGATTAGATAAAGAATTATGTGATGAAGTTTTAGATTTTTTAAATGAAATATTAAAGGAATAATTATAATTTAGGAGAGATTATGAATAAGGTTGATTTAACTAAAGGAAAAGTTTTAAATGTGCTTTTAGCTTTATCCTTGCCCATAATGGGAAGTTCCTTTCTTCAATTTACTTATAATTTAATAGATATGCTATGGGTAGGAGGCTTAGGTAGTGATGCTGTTGCTAGTATAGGTTCTTCAAGTTTTTACGTGGGACTTGGATACTCAATAAATGCACTAGTAATTATAGGTACAGGAATAAAAGTTGCCCATTCCTTTGGAAGAAGGGATAATAAAGCCATAGATGAATACATATTAAATGGAGTAATTTTAAATGCTATAGTAGGGGGATTATATAGCTTAGCACTTATTTTCCTAGGCAAAAGTTTTATAGGATTCTTGAATATTGGTAATGCCGTAGTTGAAAAAAATGCATATATATATTTAGCAATAAGTGCACCAATGTTATTTTTTTCTTTTTATAATACTTTATATATAAGAATTTTTAATAGTTTTGGGAATACTAAATCTGCATTAACTATAAGTGCTACAGGGCTTATAATAAATATTATTTTAGATCCATTAATGATATATACCTTTAAACTAGGAGTATCTGGAGCAGCTTTTGCAACATTAATTGCTAATGGAATTATGTTTTTATTATTTATAAGAAAATCAAAAGCTTTATTTAAGGTGGATTTTTCATTGGGAATTAATTTTAGTAAAATAAAAGAAATAGCACTACTTGGACTACCTATGTCCTTTCAAAGAGTATTATTTACTTTTGTAAATATTCTTTTAGCAAGAATAATAGGAAGCTTTGGAGCTGATGCTATTGCTGCTCAGAAAATAGGACTTCAAATTGAGTCAGTAGTTTATATGGTAGTAGGGGGCCTAAATGGAGCGATATCAGGGTTTGTAGGACAGAACTTTGGAGCAAAAAAATATGATAGAATAAACAAGGGATATAATACAGCAGTTAAAATAGGTATTATTTATGCTTCATTAGTAAGTATAGTATTTATTTTCACACCAGATATTTTAGTAAAACTTTTTGTAAGAGAAGAAGCAACAATTAAAATAGCAAGTGAATATTTAAGAATTATTGGATATTCTCAAGTTTTTGCTACAATAGAAATGATATCAAATGGTGTTTTTACTGGACTTGGATATCCTAAGATACCAGCTATTATAAGTATAGTTTTTACTATATTAAGAATACCAATAGCCTTAGTATTAATAGGGATAATGGGGATAAATGGCGTTTGGTTTGCTATATCAATATCAAGCGTATTAAAAGGAATAACTGCGTATTTAATATATAAATTGAAAATATGGAAGGTGTATAGAAATGTTAGATGTGATTCAGTCACTGAATTATAAAGAAAAGTTGTTAAGAGGTAATTTTGGAATAGAGCGTGAAACATTAAGAGTTAATGAAGAAGGAAAATTGGCATTAACAAAGCATCCAGAAGTATTTGAATGTAAAATAACTCACCCTTATATAACAACAGATTTTTCTGAAAGTCAAATAGAGCTTATTACTCCAACCTTACATACATTAGAAGAGGTATATAGTTTTTTAAATTCTATTTACGATATAACTGCTTTAGAACTTAAGGATGAATATTTATGGCCGCAGTCAATGCCATGTGATATTCCAGAAGATGATTTGATTCCTATTGCAGATTATGGGAAGTGTAGTAGTGGATCAGTAGCTAGTAACTATAGAAAAAAGTTATTAAAGAAGTATGGTGGAAAGAAGCAATTAATTTCAGGTATCCACTATAATTTTTCTTTTAGAGAAGATTTAATTGAAGATCTATATAAAAAGCTAGGAAAGAATGAAAGCTATAGAGATTTTAGAGATAATCTTTATTTAAGGGTAGTAAGAAATTATTTAAGATATAGATGGATTTTAATTTATCTTCTAGGTGGAACTACAACTATGCATGAAACCTTTGGTGAAAAGTGTGTAGTTGATTTAGATAAGATAGCTAAAGATGGTTTTAGTAACAATGGAGCTGTTTCATATAGAAATAGTGAATGTGGTTATAAGAATCAAATTGATTTATATCCAAACTATGAGTCTGTTAAAAGCTATGTTGAAAGTGTATATAAGTTTATAGATGACAAGATGATAGATAGTCATAAGGAACTTTATACTCAAATAAGACTTAAGGCTTATGATAATAATAAGTTTTTAGAATCTCTACTTAAGGATGGTATTAATTATTTAGAAATTAGAAGTATAGATATTAATCCTTTTAATAAAGTAGGAATTTCTTTAGAAGATTTAAACTTTATTAATTTATTTACTTTATATCTTCTTACTAAAGAGGAAAGTGATTATAAATCTTGGCAAGAAGAGGCACAAAATAATCAAAATATTATTTCTATATATGGGCAAATGGATGTAGTCTTATATAAAGATGGTAAAACTATATCGAAGGAATCGTGGGCATTATCAATATTAAATGAAATGCTAGATATGAATAACAAATTAAGCCTTGGAAAAGAAGATATAATTAGTGGTATGATTGAAAAGATAGTAGATAATAAATTAACTTATGCCTATAGAGTATCAGAAATGGTTAAGGAAAAAGGATTTATTAAAAGCCACTTGGAATTATCTAGAAAATATATGAATGAAGCATATAAAAATAGATTTAAGCTTTATGGATATGAAGATTTAGAATTATCAACTCAAATATTAATGAAAGATGCTATTAAAAGAGGAATAAAGGTAGATGTTTTAGATAGAAGTGAGAACTTTATTTCCCTTAAAAAAGATGATCATATTGAATATATTAAGCAAGCAACTAAAACATCAAAGGATAGCTATATAACTGTTTTAATGATGGAAAATAAGGTTGTAACTAAGAAGATTTTAGATGATAAAGGAATAAGAGTTCCTAGAGGAAGTGAATTCTTCAGTTTAGAGGATGCTCTAGAAAGTGCCTGTAGATATATAAATGAGCCTATAGTAATTAAGCCAAAATCAACTAACTTTGGATTAGGTATATCTATATTTAAAGATGGAGCATCAGAAGATGATATTAAAGAAGCTATGAATATAGCATTTAAGCATGATAATACAGTCTTAGTTGAAGAGTTTATAAAAGGAAAAGAATATAGATTTTTAGTAGTTGGAGATAAGGTTTCTGGAATACTTCATAGAGTACCAGCTAATGTTATAGGTGATGGTGAAAGAAGTATAAAAGAATTAGTAGAAGAAAAGAATAAAAATCCACTAAGGGGGAAGGGATATAAAACTCCTTTAGAAAAAATCAACTTAGATGATCATGTTGCATTGTTCTTAAAGCAAGATGGATTAGATTTTAATTATATTCCTAATAAGGATGAAATAGTATATCTAAGGGAAAACTCCAATATTAGTACAGGTGGAGATAGTGTAGATTACACAGATGAAATTCCAGATGCTTATAAAAAGATTGCTGTGGAATCGGCACAGGCAGTAGGAGCTAGAATCTGTGGTGTAGATATGATGATAGAGGATTATAATAGAGAAGAAATTAATTATTCTATAATAGAATTAAACTTTAATCCAGCTATTCATATTCATTCTTATCCGTATAAAGGAAAAGAAAGAGAAATAGCAAAGGATATATTAGAAGAACTTAATTTCATTAAATAAGATAGAAATAATAAATAAGGTGCTTTGCACTATTAAAAGTAAGAATGAAAAAGTAAGGGGTATCTTTAGTAACTCTTATGTAATAATATAAACAATTATTGAATGAGCTGTCTTTTTAGATGGCTCATTTTTTATAAATAAATTCAAAAAAATTTTTTTAGATAAAGTAAAGCTTATTATATTTACATAATATATATTTTTAACCATAGGTGGTATAATATTATACATAATAATCTGTAGTTAAACTACAAATTTAAAGAATTATTAGGTGTTTTTAATTTATAGTAAATGTAATAATAAATACAATATTAATAATATTATTATAAAAGGAGTGGTTTAGATGAATTATAGAGTAAATAAGGATTATGTTTTAAATACTGCAAAAAAGATATTAGAGTTTGATAGTCCAACGGGATTTTGCTTTGATATTATGGAAGAAATAAAAAAGATTGCTACTGGCTTTGGATATGAATTTACTACTACTAGAAAAGGCTGTGGAGTAATAACTGTTAAAGGTGAAAGTAATGAAAGAGTTATAGGACTGGCTGCTCATGTAGATACTTTAGGTGCTATGGTTAGGTCAATAACTAGTAGTGGAACATTAAAGTTTACATTACTTGGAGGACCTATTCCAGCTACTATGGATAGTGAATACTGTAAGATTAGAACTAGGGATGGAAAGATTTATACTGGTACTTTTTTAAGCACAAGTCCAGCAGTTCATGTTTATCCAGATAGTAAGGATAAAAAGCGTGATCCTGAAAATATGGAAGTTAGAATAGATGAGAAAGTTTTATCAAAGAAGGACGTTGAAGACTTAGGAATATGTCCTGGTGATTTTATATTCTTAGATACTAAGACTATTATTACTGAAAGTGGATTTATTAAATCTAGATTTATAGATGATAAGGGTAGTGTAGCTGCTTTAATGGGGCTTTTAGAGCTTTTAAATAGGGAAAAAATTACACCCAAATATACAATAAAATTATTTATTTCAGTTTATGAAGAAGTTGGGCATGGGGCTTCATATATACCACAAGATATAACTGAAATGATTGCTGTGGATATGGGATGTATTGGTGATGACTTATCTTGTACAGAATATGATGTATCAATTTGTGCTAAGGATTCAGGTGGGCCTTATGATTATAATATGGTAACTTCACTAATAAACCTTGCAAAGGATAATAATATTAAGTATGCAGTAGATATATATCCAATGTATGGTTCTGATGTAGGAGCTGCATTAAGAGGGGGGAATGATATTAGGGGAGCACTTATAGGTCCGGGAGTACATGCTTCTCATGGTATGGAAAGAACTCATTATGAAGGATTAGAAAATACAATTAAGCTTTTATTAGCATATATAAGTTAAAATAAATACTTTACATTTTATTAAGATATATAAGTTAAAATAAATATTTTACACTTTATTAAGTTATATTTAAGAAAATTAATATTTTTTGTTAAGTTTATATTAAGAAAGATGGGGTAAACTAAGAGTCATTAGAAGATGACTTGGAGTGTGGAGATTATGGACAGCATACAAATAGTGTTAGAGTATTTTGCTAGATATGGATTGATATTTGTTTTTATAATTATATTTTTAGAGTATTTAAATTTTCCGGGGCTAGGAGCAGCTATTATAATGCCAGCTTTAGGTATTGCAGTTGCAAAAGCTAATATGAACTTTATAGTTGCACTTTTCATATCAGTTATAGCTGGATCATTGGCTAGCTATGTACTATATGGAATTTCTTATTGGTTTGGTCAACCTATACTGACATGGGTTTATAATAAGTTTCCAAAGACAAGGAATTCTATAGATAAAGTATGTCAGTATATAGAAAATTATGGTGATAAGGGAGTTTTAATTATAAGACTTCTTCCTGCTGTAAGAACATTAATTCCTTTTGTAGCAGGAATGTTTAGAATGAACGTAGTAAAGTTTTCTATATATTCAACTTTAGGAATAGCAATTTGGAATTCTGTATTTATGTATGCAGGATATGCATTTGGATATTATTTTATATAAGTTGTAATTAAGTTTTTACATTTTATGAAGTTTTATTTTGTGTTGAAAACAATTAATATATGAAGTTATTTAAACAACTTATATCTAAATTAAAAGATCGATTCTTTCAATTTAGATAATTTACTAAAGAATTATTTTTAATTTATAATGATATAAAACTATAGATATAGATTATTGATTGAAAACTATAGTTAATATTTTATTTTACATATATCATATTATTAAACCTTGAATATATTATATTATGATATCTCAAGGGGTGAATAATATGAGTGAAAATGAAATAGCAGGAGATTCATCAGAGAGTTTAAATGAAGAATCTAAAGAAAAAAAGTGTATTCCTGTGAATCCATCGGATCCAAATACAGTTCCTAAATTTGTGGATAAGCTACCTTTACCATATGTAGAGAAAACTAATTCTGAAATATATGAATATGGCGAAGAAAGATCAATGTACAGAATAACTATGAAGGAAAGCAAACATTACTTTTCTTCTTATTTTCCGCCAACAAAAGTATGGGGATATAATGGACTTTATCCAGGACCTACAATTGAAGCTTTTAAGAATATACCAACTTATGTTTTGTGGGAAAATCAATTACCTAAAAAGCATTTTTTACCTTATGATAGAACCTTACATGGAACAGTGGATGATCCAGAAAATAAGACAGTAGTTCACTTGCATGGAGCCAAGGTAGAAAGTAGTAGTGATGGTCATCCGGAAGCATGGTTTACAAGAGATTTTAATATTGTTGGACCTACTTTTAAAAGAAAAGTATATAAATATGATAATTATCAGTCAGGAACAACATTATGGTATCATGATCATGCTATGGGACAAACTAGATTAAATGTTTATGCAGGTCTTGCAGGCTTTTATATTTTAAGAGATGAATTAGAAGAAAGATTAAACTTACCAAAGGGTCAATACGAAATTCCTATAATGATTCAAGATAAATCCTTTAAAGAGGATGGAGAGCTATTTTATCCAGATAAGCCTCCTTTCCCAATAGGGACTAATCCATCAATAGTTCCTGGATTTTTCGGTAATACAATAGTGGTAAATGGCAAGGTGTGGCCATATTTAGATGTTGAACCTAGAAAGTATAGATTTAGAATATTAAATGCATCTAATAGAAGAGAATATATTTTAAGATTATCTAATGGAGCTGAATTTGTTCAAATTGGAACAGATGGTGGGTTAATAGAAATGCCTATGAATCTTTCTAAATTCAAGGTTATGCCAGCAGAAAGAATAGATCTAATTATAGATTTTTCAAAGTATAAAGGTGAAGAAATTCTATTAATGAATGATTATACAGCAGCACCAACTGAAGGAACTAATATGATTCTAAAGTTTAATGTGGTAAAGAAGTTAAAAGGAAAAGATGATAGCACTATTCCAGAAACTTTAAGAGTTGATCATGGACCTAACATTAATGCTGTGAGCAAAAAGAGAAGGGTATCTTTTGGTGTGCAAACTGACCATTATGGAAGACCTCAATTCCAAATAGATGAGATGTTATGGACTGATCCTTCAACAGAAAATCCTAAGTTTGATTCAGTTGAGATATGGAATTTAATTAATCCTATGTTTGGTGGACATCCTATCCATATCCATTTAGTACAGTTTAAAATATTATGGAGAAGACCTTTCGATGTAGAAAATTATAATAATACAGGTAAAGTAATATTTACAGGGGAGGAAGAACCACCTAAAGATTATGAAATGGGATTTAAAGATACTGTAGATGCAGAACCAGGAAAAGTTACTAGATTAATAATGCAGTTTAAAGGATATTCAGGAGATTACGTTTGGCATTGTCATTTCTTAGAGCATGAAGATAATGAAATGATGAGACCTTTAAGAGTATTAGATTGCTGTAAGTAGGGTAAAAGATAGATGGTTTTAATTTAGATAATTTACTATTATTAAAAAAACAGAGGGGCTGTCTCAAAAACAGCCCAATTAATAATTTAAAATTAAGAATTAAAAAAATTGAAATTAAAAATGAATAATGGGTTATGTAATTCTTCATTATTCATTCTTAATTTTTCATTGCGCGACAGCGCAGTAGGGGGAGGATTTATGTATAAGAATATAATTTTTGACTTAGGAAACGTTCTTTTAAGTTTTACTCCAATGGAGTATTTAAAGAGTAAGATAAAAGAAGAGAATATTGAAAGTGTATTTAAAGCAGTATTTCAAAGTGAAGAATGGATTATGTTAGATAGGGGAACAATTACTGAAAAAGAAGCTATATCTAATATAATTGAAAGAAACTTAGACTATAAAGATGATATTAATTTGGCTTTTGAAAATTGGTATGATATATTAAGCCCAATTGAAGAGACAATTAATATATTAGAAGAGCTAAAAGAAAAAGGGTATAAACTATATTATCTATCTAACTTCCATCAGTTAGCTTTCGAAGAAGTAGTAAAAAAGAATAAATTTTTCGAAGTTTTCGATGGTGGGGTTGTATCTTATGCTGAAAAACTTATTAAGCCAGATGAGGCAATATATAAGCTTGTATTAGAAAGATATAAATTAAATCCTAGTGAAACAATATTTATTGATGATACTAAGGCAAATGTAGAAGGGGCTAATAGAATAGGAATTAAAACAATTTTCTTAGAGAAACCTGGTACATTAAGAGAAAATCTTAAAGAGTTAAGTATAGACATAGATTAAGATATTATAACATAGAGCAAGAAAATACAAATACTTAGTTTTATAGTGGACATATTTAAGTTTGTGATTACTTGAAGTAAGGGGAGTAAATAATGAACTTATATAGCCACTTTTTTATTTATTAACTTACCTATTATACTTGTATATAGAATAGTAGTGAGTTAAAATAAAGTGATTCTTAGCAATGGTAGCTATCGAATAAATAAAGTTTTTTAAAAGTTAAAAAAAAGAGGGAGTCTTATGAATATAAATAAATTTAAAGATATGAGCTTAAATAATGAAATTTTAAAAGCTCTAGATAACTTAGGATTTGAGCATCCATCGGAAGTTCAAAAAGAAGTTATTCCAGAAATGTTAAATAAAAATGATATAGTAGTAAAGTCACAAACAGGTAGTGGAAAGACTGCAAGTTTTGGGATACCACTTTGCGAATTAATAAATGAAGAAGAAAATATAGTGAAGGCATTAATATTAGTACCTACTAGAGAGCTTGCAATGCAAGTTAAAGAGGATATTTCAAATATCGGAAGACTAAAGAAAATTAGAGCTGCAGCTATATTTGGAAAACAACCCTTTAACGAGCAAATAAGAAAGTTAAAACAAAGGGTACATATTGTATGTGGAACTCCAGGAAGAGTAATAGACCATATTAAAAGGGAAAACTTAGATACAAGTAAAATAGAATATGTAGTTATAGATGAAGCAGATAAAATGCTTAATATGGGATTTATAGATCAAATAGCAGAGGTATTAAATGATTTGCCAGAAAATAAAAGTACTGCACTTTTCTCAGCTACAATACCTAGTGAAATTGAAGGCTTGTATGAAAAATATATGAAAGAACCAAAGGTTCTAAATATAAAATCTAAGGTCTTTAATAGAGAAAAAATCAGTGAAAAGTATATAATTTCAAATAGAGAAGATAAATTTAAAACATTATTAAAACTTCTTTATAATTATACAGATGATTCAGCAATAGTATTTTGTAATACTAAAGAATCAGTAAGAAATCTTAGCTCTTTGCTTAGAAAAGAAAATATTAAAGTAAATGAGCTACATGGAGATATGGATCAAAAGGAAAGATTAAAAGTAATGGATAGCTTTAAAGGTAAAGAATTTAAAGTATTAGTAGCTACAGATATTGCTGCTAGAGGAATTCATATTAACCATATAACAAATGTATTTAATTACGAAGTACCTATGGAAAAGGAAAGTTATGTTCACAGAATAGGAAGAAGTGGTAGAGGAGATAAGAATGGTTTAGCTATTACTTTAACTTCTACAGGAGAAAAAAGATTTTTAGAGGACATAGAAGAGTATATAGGATATAAAATTGAAGAAATAACTATTCCTGAATATGAAAAAGTTATTGAGGGAAGAAAAAGATTTCTTGAAGATCAAAAAACTAATTATGGAAATAGTAATAATAAGAAAAAATCTATACATAGTGAAGTTACTAAGCTTTATATAGGGGCTGGCAAGAAAAAGAAGATTAGAAATATCGATATTCTTGGAGCTTTAAGCAACTTAGATGGTATTACTGGAGAAGATATAGGTATAATTGATGTTCAAGATGGATTTTCTTATGTAGATATTTTAAATGGAAAAGGTAATATAATTTTAAGGAAGCATAAAGAAATAAAAGTAAAGGGAAAAATAGCCAAGATAAGTAGAGCTAAAAACTAAGTTATAAATTTCAGGTAAAGTAATAATAATAAATTTATATGAGTTAAAATGAAATTATTTAAATTTATATAATAAAAATAATTATAGAAAGAAGGGGATTTTATGAAAATAATTAAGAAAGATGGAAGAATAGAAGAGTTTAATATTAAAAAAGTTAAAACAAGCATTGAAAATGCAGCTAGAGATAGTGAAAGTATGCTAAATGAATCTGACCTAAATATAATTACATCTGATATTGAAAATACTTTGTTAAAGATTAGAAAAGATACTTTAATAACCTCAAGTTATGAAGTTATTGGGGTTATTTTTGAAATTTTAAAAAGAGATGGATTTAACGGTGTGCTAAAATCTTATGTAGAGTTTGGCAAATAAACTAGATACTATCCTTTTATGTGATATAATTGAAAGGAAAATTCGTATTTACAAATGGAGGATTATATGTATAAGTTAGTTGCTATTGATATGGATGGTACTTTGTTAAGATCAGATAAAACTATATCTGACAGAACAAAAAAAGCAATAAAAGATGCTAGAGATAAGGGAGTAACTGTTGTATTAGCTACGGGAAGGCCAATTGAAGGTGTTTCAAGATATTTAGAAGAATTAGATATGTACACTGATAAGGACTATGTATTAAGTTATAATGGTGCTTTTGTTCAAAAAACTTCAACTAAAGATGTAATAGCTAAAATTGCATTAAAGGGTGAAGATTTTCATTATTTAAGAAGTATTAGTGATAATCTTGGAGTAAATATTCATGCTTTTTCAGAAAAATATGGATTAGTAACTCCGAAAAATAGCACTTATACTGAACTTGAAGCAAATCTTAATAAGATTGATATAAATGAAATGGACATATCTGTTATAAAAGATGATGAAGTAATAGTAAAGATAATGATGATAGATGAAGAGGATGTATTAACTGAAGCTATAGAAAAATTACCTAAGGAATTATATGATAAATATACAGTAGTAAGAAGTTCACCTCACTTCTTAGAGTTTCTACACAAGGAAGCTAATAAAGGAATTGGTGTAGAACTTTTAGCTAAGCATTTAGGAGTTAAGAGAGAAGAAGTCATTACTTTAGGAGATGCAGGAAATGATCTTCATATGATTGAATATGCAGGACTAGGTGTTGCAATGGAGAATGCCTTCGATGAGGTTAAGGCTGTAGCAAATTATATTACTGATAGTAATGATAATGATGGAGTTGCAAAAGTAATAGAGAAGTTTATTTTAGAAAATAAATAAAAGTATATTATTAATATTTAACTAAAAAGGGGCTGTAAAAAGCCCCTTTTTAGTTATTTATATATTTTTTAAAGATATCTGTAAAATCCTTTTTTATATATTTTTCTCTAGAAGATTCTATCCAATTAAATGAATATTCATTTATTTCCTTAAATATTTCACTTAAGTTACCATTCTCTAATTTTTGGCTACCGCAAGCATTAACGGCCATTTCTAAAGTTTCTTGCGATTTATTTAGCATAATATTATTACTTGTAGAGATGTGTTCTATTTTTATTAATGTTTTATAAATATCTTTTAAATGTTCAATTTCATTTTTATCAACATCTATAGAAAAAGATATTTCGTCTATAAAGAATTTTAATTCACAGTCTAAATCTACAGTTCCAGCAGTTTCAATAGCGATGTTTGAAAAGTCATGCTTATAATAATCATATCTTTTAACCAATCTTTTTTTACTTATTGCAGAAGTTCCATCTACATGTATAAGTGATAAATTAGTAAAGCAATATTCATCTGTTCTAGATTTAATCAAGAAAAATATCTTTTCATCATCTTCGTGCATAATATAATCATCTGCATCAGCTTTGTTATAGTCTTTAGGACTAATAATTTTTCCGATATCACTTAAGCCAAGTGCATCAGAGGCAAATTTTTTTAACATATAAAATCATTTCTCCTTTTATAACATGATAATTAAATTATATATTACATTGGAAAATATTACCATAAGAACATTGTTGTATGTGAATTATATTGAAAGCTAAATGATAAATAGGTATATAAAGTAATTAACGTATTTTATTAATGATAGGTAACATAGAGTTTTACTCTTGATTATAAATTTATCACTCTTGGGAAAAGTAAAACATATAAATATAACTATAGAAATTCAGAAAGAAGGATGAAGATGTGCGGAATAACAGGCTTTGTTAATTTTAAAAAGAATATAGATGATGAACTTGGAACTTTAAAAGTAATGACTGATACTTTAAGTTTAAGAGGGCCTAATTCTGAAGGAAGCTACGTATCTAATAATGTTATGTTTGGTCATAGAAGATTAATAGTTGTAGATCCTGAGGGTGGAATTCAGCCTATGAAAAGGAGTATTGATAATAGGGAGTATGTATTAGTATATAATGGAGAATTATATAATACAGAGGATTTAAGAAAAGAATTAATTAATGATGGCTTTAAGTTTGAAGGATATTCAGATACAGAGGTTTTATTGCTTTCCTATATTCGATGGGGAATAGCTGCTATAGAAAAGTTTAACGGTATATTTGCTTTTGCTATATATGATAAGGAAAAGAATCAAGTAGTTTTAGCTAGAGATGCAATGGGAGTAAAACCTTTATTTTATAGTTTTAAAAATGAAACATTAATATTTGGTTCAGAAATTAAGGCATTACTTAATCACCCATTAGTTAAGTCTATAGTAGATAAGGATGGATTAACTGAGTTATTTGCATTGGGACCAGCAATAACCCCAGGAAAAACTTATTTTAAAAATATTGAAGAGGTTAAGCCTGGTGAATATTTAGTTTTAAATAATGACGGTATAAAAAAAGGGATATATTGGAGACTTGAAGCTAAGGAATTTAATGAAAGTGAAGAAGAGGCTGTAGAGCATGTAAGAGAGTTACTTATAGATGCTATAAAAAGACAGTTAGTTGGAGATGTTCCTGTATGTACATTCTTGTCAGGAGGGTTAGATTCATCAGCAATTTCAGCTATTGCAGCTTCAGAATTTAAAAAGAAGAATAAACAGCTTACTACATTTTCTATTGAATATGAGGACAATGAGAAATACTTTAAATCATCTTTATTTCAACCAACTTCAGATAAGTATTATGCTGAAGTTATGAGTAAGTTTATTGGTAGTAATCATAGAAATGTAATTCTAAATCATGAAGATTTAGTTAATGCATTAGATGAAGCTTTAATTGGTAGAGATTCTCCAGGTATGGCAGATGTGGATTCTTCTTTATACCTATTTTGTAAGGAAGTAAAGAAAGACTTCGTAGTATCATTATCAGGAGAATGTGCAGATGAATTATTTGCAGGATATCCATGGTTTACTAATGAAGATATGATATGGAGTAACACCTTCCCATGGTCAAGATTTATAAAAGACAGAAGAGCTATATTAAGTCCAGAGCTAAAGAGTTTAAAAATAGAAGAAGCAGCAGATAGCGCATATAGAAATACTTTAAGTGAAGTCCCTCACTTAGATAATGAAAGTCCTTTAGAATATAGGATGAGAGAGTTATTTTACTTAAACTTAAGATGGTTTATGCTTAATTTATTAAATAGAAAAGATAGAATGAGTATGGCAAATAGCTTAGAAGTAAGGGTGCCTTTTGCTGATTATAAAATAGTTGAATATGCTTTTAATATTCCTAATAATATTAAACTTCTTAATGGAAGAGAAAAGGGATTATTAAGAAAGTCTTTAGAAGGAATACTTCCTGAAGAAATAATATATAGAAAGAAGAGTCCATATCCTAAGACTCATAATCCTATATACACTGACATGGTATGTAATAAGATGAATAGCATATTAAGTGATAATTCTTCACCTATACTAGATTTAATTGATAGGAAGACTGTTAAGAGTATTGTAGACACTAAGGGAGAATCTTATAAGACACCTTGGTATGGTCAACTTATGACAGGTCCACAAATGATAGCTTATTTAATTCAAATTAATAATTGGCTAAAGTATTACAAAGTAGAAATTAAATAAAAAATCATAAAAGCTGTATCATATTGAATATTTTATTTAGTATGATACAGCTATATTTTTTAGATCAAAATTAATTTTATAGAAGATAAATGATTTTTTTATTAGTTTCTACAATGACTTTAGATTGAAAATTGCTAAATATGACAATTGAAAGTATAATATTTTTATGTAATAAATTGTAATTTAATATTAACTAAATTAATTTAAGGGATGGTAAGATGGCAACTGTAATTTTAGAAGAGGGTAATATAATTACTGATGATAATATAGATGGAAATTTAGAAGGTGTAGTTGGTTATTTATACAACACTAAGAATATTGAAATGGTGAATGATAAACAATTTAATAATATTCATAAAGATATAATTATAAAAAATAAAGATATGATATTCTTAAGGATACCTATATTAGATAAGGGAGAAAAACGAGTAATTAATGGAGTAATAGATCATGATAAATTTATTATTAACTATGAAAATGAAATGTTACTTGAATTTCTAGAAGAGAAGATATCATTACATAAAAAAATTAATAAATATAATTTATGTCTTTTTATATTTCAGTATTTTTCTTATGTATATAATGAAGAGTTACTTTCAATTGAAGAAATAGTGGACGATCTATTTCAAGGTGCAGTTTATAATGGAGAAATAGACAATAAAGAGATATTAGAAATTAAAAAATCTGTTTCCCTTATAAAGAGATTTACTACTTATTATAAATCAATGATAACCTACTTAGACGATGAGTTTAGCAATATAGATTCATATAATAAGGCTTTATTAGTTTTAGATAATACCTTGAGTTTGGTTGAAAATATTGAATCATCGATTTTTTCATGTATAGATGTTTATAATTCAGAGTTATCAAATAAAATGAATAAAACAATGCAACTATTAACTATAATAACAGTTTTATCTCTCCCTTTAACTATTGTGTCAGGTATATTTGGAATGAACTTTCAAAGTATGCCTTTACTAAAAGATAGTTATGGATTTACATTAACTATTATTTTAACTTTAGGACTTATAGTATTTGAAATTATGTACTTTAAGAGAAATAAGTATCTTTAAGAAAACTTATAAGTTTAATATAAGAAATTAATAAAAAATATATGGATTAAATAATATATGGATTAAATAATATATAAATTAGGCAATATGTCTTAAATTATCATATATAAGATATATATCATATATATGAGTGAATTTATATTTACAAAGAAATGTTTCCATAGCATTTAATTTTATACAATGGTATATAAAAGGGGGAAGAGAGGATGCAAGAATACACAAGCAAAAATGAGCTAATAAAGGAAATTGAAAAAACCTCACAGCTATTTATTAAAGAATTTGATGAAGTTTTAGAAGAAGATAAAGAAAAAATGATAGAAGGTGTAGACAGAACACCATTAGAGATGATTGCTTATCAATTAGGTTGGCTAGATTTAATAAGAACTTGGGATAAGGATGAGAAAGAAGGCAAAATAGTTATTACACCAGCTCCAGGATATAAGTGGAATAAACTTGGTGAGCTATATAAAAGCTTTTATGATAGACATGGAGAATATACTTTAGATGAATTGAAAGAAAAATTTAAGGAAGAAGTAAATGAGATTATAAAATGGATAGATAACTTTTCAGAGGAAGAGTTATTTATAGTAGGAAGTAGAAAATGGGCTTCTTCGACTCCATCTAACTGGCCTATATGGAAGTGGATACATATAAATACAGTAGCCCCTTTTAAATCTTTTAGAAGCAAGATACGAAAATGGAAAAAACAGAAGGCACTATTGAAAAATGAAAAATGAAGAATTAAGAATGAAAAATCAATGAAAAAGCTCCTTTAGGGGTTTTAAAATAAAAGAAGATTCAGCAATAGCTGAATCTTTTCCTTAATTGTTAATTACTAATTGATAAATGTTAACTGTCATCTGTCTACATAAGGTAGTTAATTTTTTCTATTTCGTTATTCTTTATATATACTCTAGGAGCTCTTCTTCCAATTAGGCAAAGAACTTCATAGCTTATTGTTCCGATTATTTCTGCCATATCTTCAGCATTGAATTTTACATTTTCTGATTCCCCAAGAAGAATTACTTCATCGAAGGCTTTAACATCTTTGATATCTGTAACATCTACCATAAATTGATCCATACAAACATTTCCGATAATAGGAGCAAGCTGTCCATTAATAATAACTTTACCTTTATTAGATAGGGCTCTTGAATATCCATCAGCATAACCTACTGGAAGAGTTGCTATCTTGGTTTTTCTAGTAGTCTTAAAAGTTTTACCATAGCCTATAAATTCATTTTCTTCTACTTCTTTTAAATGAATTATTCTAGTTTTCCATGTTAATACTGGTTTGATATTTAAGTTATTCATATTAACTTCACTTGAAGGATAATAGCCATATTGAATAATACCAGGTCTAACATAATCACAGTGGCTTTTTGGTAAATCTATAATCGCTGCACTATTAGATAAGTTTTTCTTATTTATTTTTAATCCTCTTTCTTCTAAAACTGATAGTATATTATTATATACTTCTATTTGATAATCAGAATAAGATTTATCAATTGAGTCAGCAGTAGAGAAATGAGAAAAAATACTTTCTATATTTAAATTACTTAATTTTGAAATTTCAATTATATCATTAATATCATTTTCAGTGTTTTTGAAGCCAATTCTACCCATACCTGAATCAATAGCTATATGAACATTAATTATTTTATTAGAGGCTATAGCCTTGTTATTAAGTTCTTTAGCAAAGCTTAGTGTAGATATAGTAGGTTCCACATAATATTTAATTATTGAGTCAATAGCATAGTTTTCGCTAATTCCAAGAAGCATAATTGGAGACTTAATATAATTATCTCTAAGCTCTATAGCTTCAATAATATTAGCTACTGCTAGTTTCTTAATTCCTCTTTCTAAAAGAGTTTTAGAAACTTCTACAGCACCATGACCATATGCATTGGCTTTTACAACTCCGATTACTTCACTTCCTACAGTTTGCTTCTTAATTTCATCTATATTATTTATTAAATTATCTATATTAATTTCTGCCCAAATAGGGTGTAATAAATCCATAAATATTCTCCTAACTATAATTGACTATGTAATAACACTATTGATATTATTATATACATAAACTGAAACTTTGATAAGTGTCAGTTTTAAGAAAGTTAATGGTATCAGTTTGGAGGGTTTATGGATTTTATAACAATATCTTTTGAAAACAATAGTAATATTCCACTATATATTCAGCTTTATAATTATTTTAAAAAGGAAATTGAAGTAGGCAACTTAAAAGCTAATAGTAAACTACCTTCAAAGAGGAAGTTATCTAAGCATTTACAAATAAGTCAAAATACTATTGAAGCTGCTTATGAACAATTAATTATAGAGGGATATATTATTTCTCTGCCTAAGAAAGGGTACTTTGTTTGCGAACTTGAAGAAGTTTTTAAGGGAGAGGAAATAATAGAAGAGGAAACTATTATAAAAAAGAATAAAAATGAATATAAGTATGAATTTTTCTCAAGTAGAGTTGATTTAGATAGTTTTCCCCATGCTATATGGAGAAGAATAAATAAAGAAATAATTAGTGAAGAAAATAAAAATTTACTTCAAATTGGTCACTCTCAAGGTGATAAAAACTTAAGAGAAACAATTTCTAATTACTTAAGATTTTCAAGAGGTGTAAATTCTACTGCAGACAATATTGTAGTGGGTGCTGGTAGTGAATATTTAATTCAGTTATTAATTAACTTACTAGGTAGAAATAAAGTTTATGGAGTAGAGGAACCAGGGTATTATAAAGTAAGGAAGATTTTAAATATTAATGGGATTTATCCAAAAGGAATAAGTTTAGATAATCAAGGAATTAGTATAAGTGAGCTAGAAAATTCAAAAGCTAAAGTCCTTCATATTACTCCATCTCATCAATTTCCATCAGGAATAATAATGCCTATAAATAGAAGAATGCAATTATTATCTTGGGCAAATAAAGATGATGATAGATATATTATTGAGGATGACTATGATAGTGAGTTTAGATTTGAAGGTAGGCCAATACCAGCTCTTCAAAGTTTAGATTCTAATGGAAGGGTTATTTACTTAGGAACATTTTCAAAATGTTTTTCACCAGCTATAAGGATTGCTTATATGGTGCTACCTGATGAACTTATAAAAATATATAGAAAAGACTTTAGCTTTTTAGCATGTACAGTTTCTAGAACTACACAACAAGCTTTATTTAAGTTTATAGAAGAAGGATACTTTGAAAGACATTTAAATAAAATGAGAAATTTATATAAGAAAAAGAGAGAGTTTTTAATAAATCTTATAAATAAATATTTTTCTAATACTGAAATTATAGGCACTAATTCAGGACTTCATTTATTATTAAAAGTTAATAATGGGATGAGCGAAAAGGAATTAATTAAAAAAGCTGAAGAGAATAAAATAAGGATATTAGGTCTATCAAACTCATATATCAATTCAAATATGGAAACTAGTACTGTATTTTTAGGGTATGCTAGCTTAAGTAACGAGGAAATGGAAGAAGCAGTGATATTATTAAAGAAAGCATGGAATTTATAAAAGCATTTAGGAAACAATATAAGCAGAGTATTAAAAAAGGAAGTATTTATTATGGCTTATATTAATTTTAAAGAAGAAAAAGAAGTAGCAATAGATCAACTATATAAAAGAAGAGAGAATAATAGAAAACTTATTAATAGTATTTCAAGTAGCAAAACAATATCGAAACTATATTCACCAAATGAGAAATATAGCTATAAGAATCATAATGAAATTGTTTTTGGTGGTGGCCATCCCAAGTGGGAAGAGGATTTCGAAGAAATTGCAGACTTAGATATTGCATGTGCAACTTTTAATAAATGCATATTTTCAAACGTAAAATTTTTAAGATGTAAATTTATTGGATGTATTTTTAATGAGTGTGACTTTATAGGTGGTGGGGCATTGTTTGAAGACTGTTCTTTTGTAAAAAAAGAAAGCGAAGATAAGCCTAACTTAAATATAGATGATAACTTATCTTGTGAGTTTATAAATTGTAATATATATGCGAAATTCTTTTTATCTAGTTTAGAATTTATTATTTTTGATAATTGTAAGCTTAAAGAAACTACCTTTAATTTATGTGATGTTAGTAGTGGTATGATAATAAATTCAGAGATGAATAAGATATTTATAACAGATTCGAATTTATCAGGCTTTAAGTTAGTAAATACATATATCGAGGATTTAGAATTTAAAGATAAAGATAAAAGTAAGTTAGATGAAAAAACTTTCTTTGATAAGATTGAATTAAGAAAAAAAGATAGGGATGAATATGAAGGTATTTATACTGTATATGAAAATATTGCAGATAAATTTAAGGATAATAATTTAAAAAATAATTTTGGAGAGTATTATTACTTATGTAGAAAGACTCAAAGAAACGTTCTTAAGCCATTACCTAAGATTTCTTCAACTGTCGGACTATTAAGCTGTGGTTATGGAGAGAGACCTATATATGCAGTTTATTTTTCTATAGCAGTTATTATAGTATTTTCAATTTTATATTTACTATTTGGAATAGTACTTAATGGTGAAATAGTAAACTTATCTGATTTATATAATATTAATTTTAGAGAACTTTTAACCTTATATAATGAATCATTAAACCTAAGTGTTGGAATGTTTGCTGGAGTTGGATTAACTGAAGCACAACCATCATCAGCATCCTATATGATTAGTAATGTTGAAATGCTAATAGGTATTTTAATGATGGGAGTAGGAATAGGGGCTTTAGTTAAGAAAATAGTAAGATAAATTTTAATAAAATGCGAAGCATTTTATTAATGAAAGAATTAAAAAATTAAAAAATGAAATAATGCCTAAAAAAATCATTACAGATTTTTCAAAAGGAAATCTTTAAAACAAAAGAGGTTTTGCATTGCAAAACCTCTTCCTTCATTTTTTTCATTCTTTCATTCTCATTAATTTTTTCATTTTACTACAGTAGTATCATTTAGGAAACTATGATACGGAAAAGTGCGTTCTTAACAAAATTTAACATTAGGTGTAACATTATATTATAATTAGTTGCATAAAATTAAAAAAGAATTTTTAAATTAAGAAAAGAGGTAAGAAGATGAGTAAGAAAAATACATATGCTCCTAGAGGATTAAAATATATAAAATTTTCAACTATTGAAATGATTGAGGTTAGGAGTATAAATAAGAATGATTAAAGATGTAATTTTTCAATTAATTGATAAGAAAGAATTTTTTCTAAATCTGTTATTAGAGCATTTAGAGATATCTATAATATCCATAATTATAGCAACTATAATTGGGCTAATTTTAGGTATTTTAATTAGTGAGTATGAGAAAAGCTCAAAAATAGTTCTTGGAATAATAAATTTTATTTATACTATTCCATCAATTTCACTTTTAGGTTTTTTAATTCCACTATCAGGAATAGGGAATACTACTGCAATTATAGCTTTAACTATCTATGCTTTGTTACCAATGGTACGTAATACTCATACTGGTATAACTAATATTGATAATAAAGTATTAGAAGCTGCAAAGGGGATGGGGAGCACTAATTTTCAAATTCTATATAAAATAAAACTTCCTTTAGCTATGCCAGTTATAATAACAGGATTACGTAGTATGGCAACTATGACTATTGCATTAGCAGGTATTGCATCTTTTATAGGAGCAGGAGGTCTTGGAGTTGCTATTTATAGAGGAATAACAACTAATAATGCAGCCTTAACTATAGCAGGAAGTTTACTCATTGCTATTTTAGCTATAGTGGTGGACATGTTATTAAGCTTAATTACTAGATTTTCTAAGAAGAATGTTAGAAAAAATAAAAAACTAAAATGGGTGGCATTAGCAGTAACAATTGTTTTAGTTGCTTCATTAGTAGGTAGAGGTATAGGTAAAAAATCAGATATTAAAACTATTAATATTGCAACAAAACCTATGACAGAACAATATATAATTGGATCAATATTAAAAGAAACTATTGAGGATAAAACAGATTTAAATGTAAATATAATTCAAGGTGTAGGTGGTGGAACATCCAATATTATGCCTGGTATGGAAAATAAAGAGTTTGATATGTATCCAGAATATACTTCAACTGGATGGAACATGGTTCTAAAACACGATGGAGTATATGATGAATCCATGTATGAAGAATTAAAAAAAGAGTATCTAGAAAAGTATAATTATATTTGGACAGGCAACTTTGGATTTAATGACTCTTATGGGCTAGCGGTTAAGAAAGATATAGCTGAAAAGTATAATTTAAAAACATATTCTGATTTAGCAAAGGTATCTGATAAGCTTATATTTGGTGCTGAATATGATTTTTATGAAAGACCAGATGGATACAATAGTTTTGCTGAAACTTATGGATTTAACTTTAAAAGTACAGTAGATTTAGATATTGGATTAAAATATTCTGCGATTAATGAAGGCAAGGTAGATGTTATGAATATTTTCACAACAGATGGACAACTTTCTGTTTCAGATGTTGTAGTTTTAGAAGATGATAAACAGTTCTTCTCTTCAGCTATGGCAGTTATGGTTGTAAGAGCTGAAATATTAGATACTTACCCAGAATTAAGTGATGTATTAGATAGTTTAGAAGGAATTCTAGATGATAAAACAATGGCTGATCTTAATTATCAAGTTGAATCAGGTGGTAAATCTCCAGAAGATGTTGCTAAAGGGTTTATATTAGAAAAAGGAATTATAGAATAGGAGGTTATGGAATGGAAGAGATAATAAGATTTGATAATATAAAGAAAAGCTATGGAAATAAAACAATTGTAGAAGAGTTTAATCTTCTGATTAAAAAAGGAGATTTTCTAACGATAATAGGAAGCTCGGGATCAGGAAAAACTACAATATTAAAAATGATTAATGGATTAATTACACCTGAATCAGGTAAGATTTTTATAAAAAATAAAAATATTGAAGAAGAAAATATCATAGATCTTCGTAGAAATATAGGATATGCAATTCAGGGAAGTGTACTATTTCCTCATATGACAGTTGAAGAAAATATTGCTTATGTTCCTAATTTATTAAATAAAAAAGATAAAGAAAAGACGAAGTTAGCAGTTAAGAAGTGGATGGATATAGTTGGATTAGAAGAAGAGATGCTTAATAGATATCCTGATGAACTTTCAGGTGGACAACAACAAAGGGTAGGGATAGCGAGATCTTTAGCTGCATCACCAGATATTCTTTTGATGGACGAACCCTTTGGAGCAGTAGATGAAATTACTAGAGGACAATTACAGGAGGAAATCTTAAATATTCATAATAAGACTGGAATCACAATTATATTTGTTACACACGATATTTCAGAAGCTATTAAGCTTGGGACAAAAGTTCTTGTAATGAATGAAGGTAAAATAGAACAATATTCAGAACCGAAGGAAATATTAAAAAATCCAGCAACTGATTTTGTAGAGGCATTAGTATCAAGAGAAAGACACTTTTATAATATTACTGATGGTGAGGAGCAAAAATCAATATATTAATGATTATTTAACAAGATTAATACTATATATGTTTCAATAAATAATATACAGCTTGAGATCTTATATAATATAAAATTTATCTGTAATGAAAAACTTATTAAAAGGTTAGAAAGAAGAGGATGGATATAGACATCCTCTTTTTATATTTCTATAAAGTTATTTTATAAGAATATCTTTTATTTATTTAAATCACTAATAAAAACTATGCGCATACATTTGTTAAAAGTAAATATAAGGAATAAAATATTGTTTTTCGATAAAAATATCTTGAAAAAGATTAATAATAATGATATTATAGAAAAAACAGGAGGATTAATATGGAAGTTGGAAATGAAAAAAATTTATCTAAAATATTAAATATTATACTTAACATTAGCCTTATATTTGGAGCTTTACTTACAGCAATATTAATTTACAATACTTTTATAAATAGAGAAATACAAAATATATTAATAAATAAGAGCATAGTAGTAATATTATTAGTAGTAGGAATTAGTAACTTATTTTATATAGTTTTTAAATTAAAAGGAATAATAAAAACACTTATTAAAGGGGATCCTTTTGTTAGATCTAATGCAAATGCTTTTAAAAAGATATCATTATCATCTTTACTAATAGCAATTTGCTATTTATTTAATTTATTACTAAATTCTGATTTTAGGGAATTTAAACTTATTTATGTGGATAATATGGGGATTCATACTGACATGGAAGTATTTATATTTCTATTTGCCTCAGCTTTTATTTATATCCTAGCTAAAGTTTTTGATAAGGCAGTATCTTTTAAGGAAGATAATGATTTAACTATATGATGAGGAGAAAAGTATGGGAATTATAGTGAACTTAGATGTTATGATGGCAAAGAGAAAGATCTCATTGAATGAATTAGCTGAAAGAGTTGGAATAACTAATGCTAATCTTTCAGTTTTAAAAACTAATAAGGCTAAGGCAGTTAGATTCTCAACTCTAGAAGCAATTTGTAGGGAATTAAACTGTCAGCCAGGAGATATATTAGAATATAGAAAAGAATAATGGAGGTGTAAAATGATTAATGCAGTGTCTTTAGTTTTAATGAAAAATGATAAAATTTTATTACTTAAGAGAGAAAAAAATAGAATACCAATTATAGTAATGAAGAATGATGAAACGCCAGAAAAATCTTTAGAGAGATGGGCAAAAGATAATATCACAGTAGGAACTTCAAAATTAATAAAACTGGATAAAACCTTTAATATTGAAGGATATAATATTAATTTAATTTTTATAGATGCTTCAGACTCAGATGTAAATATATCTAATGAGGACTTAATATTAGAGACCTTTGATGTAAGCAATATAAATAGGTTTGAGGAAGAACTTTTAAGAGCTGTAGTTATGAAGTGTAACTCAATTAACTATAGAACTTACTCCATTGAAATATTAGAAAGAGTCTATAATATAAGAAATAATTATAGACTTAGGAAGCCTTTAATAGAATTAGAAAAAGGAAGGATGCAAAGTAACAAGGCTATTAATTTAATACCTTTAACACTAATAGTAGGAGCACTTTTATCTATATTCTTATTTAACTATTTTGGAATATCAATAGCAATTATTACTGTGTTAATGACTGTTATATTCTTTAGTGTCATAGGTGTAAGAAATAAAAGCTATTTAGGATTCTTTTTAGTTTTATCCAGTATAGCACTGTCAATAACCTATGGAATCTTTACTAATGAATTATTTAGATTTTTAAATTTAATAGTTATACCTATTAATTTATTTTCAGGATTCTTATTATTAACTTATGAAAAACTACCTTTTAAATTTGTTACTTTTAGTACAGGATTTTTAGAAATTATAGTAGGAAAATCCTTTGAAAATACTGCAAAGCTTACATTTGAGTTTAGAGAAAAGTTTAGTAAAGCTGATGGAGAAAAGAAAAGTAGGAATATGAAACATATAATTAATGGAATTCTTATTTCTATCCCACTAGTAATAGTTTTATTAATGATTCTTTCAGGAGCTGATGAGGTATTTAGTTATTACCTATCTAATATATGGGACTATATAAATATAAACAATATTTATGATTTTGTAGCAAGAGTATTCATAGCTACAATTATTATGTTTCTAACTTATGGTCTATATTACTCTTTAGGAGCAGTTAAAGTTAAAAATGTAAATAATAAAACCTTTAATAGAACATTAAATTCAACAACTATAATCACAATATTAGTATCAATAATATTAATTTATTTAGTATTTACGCAAGTACAAGTTACTCATTTATATTTAAATAAGGCACTACCATCTGGAGTTAGCTTTTCTGAGTATGCGAGGAAAGGATTCTTCCAATTGGTATTTTTAGTAGTAGTAAATTTAATTATGATAATATCTATAAAAATTAAAACAGATGTAAAACATTCTAAATCTAATAATATTTTAAATGTTTTATATAGTATTATTACTCTGTTAACTATTAATATGGGGGTAGCTGCAATATATAAGATGAACCTTTATATTGGAGAATTTGGATATACTAGACTAAGAATATTAGTTCAAGCATTTACTTTATTTTTATGCATAGCTTTATTATTACTCCTAGCTTTTATATGGAGAGAAAAACTTTTATTCAAACCTATTGTTGTATCAGCAGTAGCAATATATTTAGTATTAAACTTTGTTAATATAGATAATTTTATAGCTAAAGAAAACCTAAAACTTATAAATACAAGAGCTGAAATTGACATATGGTATTTATCAACTTTATCCTTAGATGCTAAAGAAGCAATAGATGAAGGAAGGGAAAAGGGATTAGTAAGTAGTGAATACTACAATTACTGGGCAAATAAGAGAGTAATTACTGAACGTTGGTATGAGTATAACTACTTTAACAATAATATTTTTAAATAGTAATATTTATGCTAAAAGTGTTTAGTGAAAACATTTGTTAAAATATAAATTGCATAGAATAAGTACACATTTAAAATAGGCTGTCATAGGGACAGCCTATTTATATTATTCCTAACTTCAATTTTAATATTAATACTCTTAAAACGGCTTTATCTATAACTTCTTCTTTTATTTCCCCATTTTTAACGGCTTCAATTACAGTGGGAATTTGAATTTGATAGTCTGAGGAAATTATTAAATCATTTCCTGATTCTACTGCTAAAATTGCAGATTTACTTTCTCCGTAATAATTTTTAATAGCACTCATTTGTAAATCATCTGTCATAATTACCCCATCAAAATTCAATTCATTTCTAATAACATCATGGGCTTTTTTAGATAATGAAGCTGGAAAATTTTCATCTATAGAATTTATAATGTTATGAGATACTAAAATACTATCAGCACCTCCATCTATACCAGCTTTAAAAGGAATAAAATCATTATTTAAAAAGCTTTCATAGCTTCTATTATCTTTAGACATTTCGTCATGAGTATCTAAATTACCTCCATATCCAGGGAAATGTTTTAAAGTAGAACCTATTTTATTTTCTTTCATAGTTTGAACTACAGTTTTTACATAATTAGCTGTTTCTTCTGCATCTTTTCCAAAGGTTCTAGGATAGATATAATCATTTGGATTAGTAGAAATATCAGCAACTGGAGCTAAATTCATATTGATTCCAAGTGATTTTAAAAGAGTAGATTTTTCTTTAGTATCATCAATAATTAGGGGATAACCACCCTCATTATATAGTTCCTGTGGTGAGTAGAATGGAACTGCTCGAAATTCAGGATACCAACTTAATCTATTAACAGTTCCTCCTTCTTCATCTATGGCTATAATAAGAGTAATAGGAGAGTTATTTTGATAAGTATCTATTGTAGAAGAAAGACTTTCCTTTGTTTCACCATTTATATTGTCATCAAATAGGATAAATCCACCAACCTTATATTCATTTAAATCTTCAAGGGCAGTGTATCTATTACATCTTATTAAAAACATTTGTCCAACCTTTTCTTCTATAGACATAGAAGAAAGAATTTCATTAGCTCTTTCTTGTAAGTTTTTATTTGAGACATTATCTTTATCAGAAGTAGTGTTGGTTTCTTTATCAATATTATTGGATGTAGGATTTGATTGACTATTATTCGTTTTATATTTATTTATAAGCTTTCTAATTAAAAAAACTGAGGTAAGAGATATAATTATAAGAAGTATTGCTAATATAAATTTTTTCATAATTTCCTCCATATAAATATTAGTATTATAATTCTATCCATAATGAGTATTATACTTACATTATAATGCTATGATATGAAATTAGTATTTAATAGAGTATAAATTATTTACAAAGGGGAAATGTAAAGTTATAATGTTACTGATAATAGTTGAATATAAAGGCATTGAAAGAGAAGAGTATATAGTAATTTAATTTATAAGAGATCTAGGGAGGGTGAAATCCTAGAAATTAAACCTATAGAAAGAAGCTCCGGAGCTATGATGCTGTTTGTGTAACGGCACGTGGGATTCTTCCCTTATAAAGAAAGAGTGGATTAATTTTTATTAGTCAACTTAGGTGGTAACGCGGAAAACTTGTCTTTCGTCCTAAGGGTTTTAGGATTGAAGACTTTTTTATTTTGTAAATAAATATTTAGTTAAGAAAGGATAGAAAAAAATGAGTTTAGAAAAATTAGCTAATTTAATATTTCCGAATGTAGATAAGACTCCAGAAGATTACATCAAGATGTATCCAAAGAGAAATTTAAAGGAAGGTGCAGTAGTATCTAGATATGCTCCATCACCAACAGGATTCCAACATATAGGAGGAGTTTTTGCTGCATTAATAAATGAAAGAATTGCTAGTCAAACAGAAGGAGTTTTCTATTTAAGAATAGAAGATACTGACCAAAAAAGAGAAGTAGAAGGTGCTATAGAAGATACTATTCAAACTATGCATAACTTTGGTATGGATTTTAATGAAGGTATGACTGGAAATGACTCTTCAAAGGGTGAATATGGTCCATATAGACAAAGTGAAAGAGCTGATATATACAGAGCTTTTGCTAAGGATTTAATTTTAAAGGGATTAGCTTATCCAGCTTTTGATACACCAGAAGAGCTTGCAGAACTTAGAGAAAGACAAACTGCAGCTAAAATAACTCCAGGATATTATGGAGAATATGCTAAGGATAGAAATTTAACTCCAGAAGAGGCTATTGAAAAGATAAATAATGGAGATGCCTACATAATTAGATTTAAGTCACCAGGAAATTTAGAAAATAGAGTAGAGTTCCATGATTTAATAAAGGGAGATATAAGCTTCCCAGAAAACAATCAAGATATAGTTATAATAAAGGGTGATGGACTTCCAACTTATCACTTTGCTCATGCTATAGATGATGCTTTAATGAGAACTACTCATGTTATAAGAGGAGAAGAATGGTTATCTTCATTACCAATACACGTTCAATTATTTGATGTATTAGGTTTAGAAAGACCAAACTATGCTCATATTCCAACTATAATGAAGAATGATAATGGTTCTAAGAGAAAATTATCTAAGAGAAAAGATGCAGAAGCTGCAGTTTCATACTATAAAGAAGTTGGATACCCAATGGTATCAGTAATTGAATACTTATTAAATATAATAAATTCTACTTTTGAAGATTGGAGAGCTGAAAATCCAACTACAGATTATCATGAATTTGAAGTGGTTTTAGATAAGATGAGTAAGTCAGGAGCATTATTTGATATAGTTAAATTAAATGATGTAAGTAAAGAAGTTATTTGTAAGATGAAGGCTGATGTAGTTTATGATTATTATACAGCTTGGGCTAAGGAATTCGATAAGGAAATGTATGACTTAGTAACTGCAAATGAAAAAATGTCTAAGGAAATCTTCAATATAGATAAAGAAGGTCCAAAGCCAAGAAAAGACTTTGCTAAATGGGATGAAGTAAGAGGAAAGATTGATTATTTCTTTGATGAATTATTTAATAAAGAAACATCAGAAAATGTTGAACTTCCAAAGACTTTAACTTTAGAAAATGCAAAAGAAGTAATAAAAGTATATAAAGATAGATTTAACTTTAATGCAGGAAGCCAAGAAAAGTGGTTTGAAGATTTAAAAGTTATTGGTGCAGAGCTTGGATATTGTGCAAATAGAAAAGAATATAAAGCAAATCCAGATGCATTTAAGGGAATGATTTCTGATGTTGCTGGTGCTGTAAGAGCTGCACTATCTCATAGAAGTAATACTCCAGATCTTTATACTATTATGCAGATATTAGGTGAAGATAAAGTAAGAGCTAGATTTGAAGCATTTTTAAATTTATAAAATAAAGGTCGTTGTAAAACGACCTTTATTAATTCTGAATATTTTAAGAGTGATTTGCATTTCTTTTTTTCATATAGATAGTGATACCTAATGCTATAACAATGATAAATCCTACCCCAATAAATAGAGGTGATACTTTAATAGAAACTAAATTTGCTATTTCTTCCATAGAACTACCTCCTTTTAAAAATATATTAATGTACAGTATTTTGACTTTAATATTAAAAAACACCTTATAATCTTTAGATTAACAGGGGATGTCTTCTGAACCAATTTATCTTTCAATCTTTTTTATCCTACATTTTTTATCCATATCATACATACTTTTAATAATTCCTAGTATTACAATACCAATTTGTGTAAAAGTTATATAATTATAAAATTTACTAGTTAGAAAAAGTCCAATACCTCCTACAAATATAACTAATATCCCAGTATTAAACATATCTCCCCCTACTATCATTGATACTGTATCCTTATCGTATTTTTTTGTATCAAATCCATTTAGCATATCTCCTGCATTTTGACTTTTAATTATCCATCCTAAGAAGGTAAGTAGTCCTCCAACAAGTAATGTAATTATAATTAGACCATATATATCTACACTTCTCATATAGAACCTCCATGATTTTATTATTCTTATGTTATATTTATTCTTAATAAAAATATCAAAATATGATTATGATCCAATT
>OGSQ01000236.1_pt1 | contig 31958 bp, 39 predicted proteins | sample 1573921 | NCBI WGS metagenome assembly OGSQ01 (sample SAMN03295832, study PRJEB24534) | human gut metagenome | isolation source: fecal sample 7 from infant 4 | host: Homo sapiens | place: USA: Pittsburgh, PA | collected 2014-07 | reverse complement strand
ATATATTATAGTTATATTATAGTCATATAACTATAATAAAGTAAATAATTTATATATAAAATCACATAAGTAAATATATGATGCAAAGGTATTGAATTTTAATTGTTAGATTCAATACCTTTTATATTTATAAAAATAAATAATTTAAGAAATATCTTGCTTCTATTGAATATATAAAACATTACATATATGAAATTATTTCCATTAATTCCATAGTTTATATTCGGTGTGCTTGAAATATACTATTATCAAGAGGTGATAAAAATGGATTATAAAATTAAAAAAAATAATGAGACATTATTAGATAGTGCAATTCTACTGTATATAAGTGCAATTGATGATGCATGTGCTATCAGAGAATTAGAAGTTGTAAGCCAGAGTCATGAAGTAATACATAGAAAAGATTATGATAAAGAATTAGATTATTTCATAGCTCTTACAAATTATATTATTGCTAACATATATTAATTAATATATGTTAGCAAAGAATAATAGTGAAATTAGTAAATTTAAATAAGGAATAAATATGGATGATTATAAAACAGCTATTAAAGTAAATGATTTTTCGAGTAAAGGTACTGCAACAAGAATGTACAGCAAAAAGACAGGGAGGATACATCATTTATTAACAGTATTGGAGAAAAACTTATTTGTATTATTAGATTTTGATGAAAATATAATAGGTATTAAAGAACATTATGAACTTGAGGATGTAAGAGATGTGGTAGATGAGGCAGATATTAATTGGAGTTACTACAAAGATTATAAAATATCAACATCTTTTCTAATAATTATGAAAGATGGAAGAAAGAAGGCAATATCATGTAAGAATTCCAGTGAATTATATAAGCGTAATGTACAGTTGTTTTTGGAAATACAAAGAAGATATTATGCAAATAATGGAATAGATTGGTGTATTATTACAAATAAAGATTTACCTAAAGAAAGGCTAAAAAATATTAAATGGTTAAATATTGGAGAGAGTACTAATTGTAATAAAGATATAGGAGTAGTACTTAAGAATACATTAAATAATTATAATGGAACTCTAAAACAATATTTAAATTATATTGCTAATAATTATGAATATAGTATTGAAGAAGTTTTAACATCATTTAAAGAAATGATTATTACGAGGAAGATAGAGGTAAATTTAGATGCTGAAATAACTTTAAATACATCATTAATAAAATTTAGGGTTAAGGAGTAAACATAATGGATTTATATGTTAATACTGTAGTCAAAAACAATAAAACTGGTGAAATAGAAAGGGTATTATATATAAATTTAAAAGAGAATTACATTATTTTGATTAATATTGAGGATAATAACTGGAATTACAGCGAAGATTATAATAATTTTATTGATAGTATAAACTTGAAAGAGAGACAAGTTGTAGAGTACATTTCAAATTTAAATATAATTTCTGAATCACAACTTACAGAAGTTGAAAAAGAAAAAAGAAATAAGGCGTATAAGATAGTAGAAGAACTTTATAAAATTACTGGAGAACCAGATATTTTTATTAAGAAAGCAAGGAATAAAAAGATTAAAGTAATATGTTATAAGTTTAAAGTTAGTAGAAATACTGTAGATACATATTTAAAAAGATTTTGGAAAAATGGAATGACAAAAAATGCAGTACTTCCATGTTACTATTTATGTGGAGGAAGAGGAAAAGAAAAAAGAGCAGGAAGCGAGAAAAGAGGAAAACCATCAAAATATAATACTAATAAAGGTATAAATGTTGATGAGAACATAAAAAAAATATTTAAATCAGCAATTAATAAATATTATCATAGTAATACTCAAAATACATTACGAGTAGCGTATAATTTAATGCTAAATGAGTATTTTACATATAAAAAAGTTAATAACGAAGGGAAAATTGAGATTTTAATGAATGAGCAAATCCCTACTTTAGCCCAATTTCGATATTGGTTTCAAAAGAATAGAAATATTAAGAAAGAGATTACAAGTAGATTTGGAAATAGAGTATATCAACAAAAATATAGACCAATTGTATCTACAGTAAGAGATAATATATTAGGTCCGGGTCAACTATATCAAGTAGATTCTACTGTTGGAGATATATATCTTATATCAGAGTTTGATAACAAAATTATAGGAAGACCTAATATTATTTTTGTTGTAGATACATTCTCTTATGCGATTGTTGGAGTAAATGTAACTTTAGATAATCCTTCATGGATAACAGCATCTGGAGCGTTAATAAATACAATGAGTGATAAAGTAGTATTTTGTAAAGAGTTTGGAATTGATATTACTGATGAAATGTGGAGTATGAAACATATGCCAAATGAAATATTATCAGATAGAGGTAGCGAATGGTTAAGTAAAAGTTCTGATAACCTGATAAATATTGGGGTTAACATAAGTAATACAAGTAGCTATAGACCAGAATTGAAATCCCAAATTGAGCAAAGCTTCCGATTATTTAACCTTAAGACAAAATCGTTACTTCCCGGTTCTGTTAATCATGATTTTCAACAGAGGGGTTCTAAAAATTATATTTTAGATGCTACCTTAAACATAAGGGACTATACAAAGATAGTAATTAAATTTATTTTAAATCATAATGCAAAAGTATTAAATAGTTATAGTAAAGATATAGAAATGATAAAAGATGAAGTATCTCCAATTCCTAATGAATTATGGAAATATGGGATAGAGAATATTACTGGTAGTCTTAGAACTATTAATAAAGTTGAACTTGAATTAGCATTATTGCCAAGGGAAGAAGCAACTGTTACTGAAAAAGGAATAAGATTTAGGGGAATTTACTATTATACACTAAAAGCAATTGAAGAAAGATGGTTTGAAAGTGCGAGGGTAAACGGAAAGTATAAAATACAAGTAGCGTATAATAGCAATAATTTAAGTCAAATTTATGTTATTGATAATAGAAGTTATGAAAAAGCATATATTTTGAGTAAAGATAAAAAGTATGAAGATAAAAGTATTGCAGAAGTAGAGTATATTAATGAAAAAGAAAAGTTAGAGTTAGTGGCTTTAAAAAACGATGAAATTATAAGGGATATTACTCTAATAAATGATATTAATTTAATTGTAGAAGAAGCTCAAAAAAGATTAAGTGGAATTAGTTTTGGAAATAAAGATATAAAGGGTATTAGAGAAAATAGAAAGATAGAAAAAGAATTTACAAAAAACACTAAATATAGACCTAAGATAGAAATAACTATGAATGATAATGAGGATGATAATACTTTAGAATTAATAAAATCTTTAACTAAAAGAAGGGATTTAAATGATTAAGGAAGAATATGAAGCTATCTATAAAGAACAAGTCATTGAAGAATACAAGAATAATCCTTTAATTGAAGCTTTACCAGAGCTGAAATCTACAGAGCAAGTAATATCAAGCTTAGCTAATTATCCTTATTTTCACAAGAAAGAGGTAAATTTAGAAAAGCATATAAGAATACATATTATTCAACGTATATTTAACTTCTTTCAGCCATTACCAAGACATTTAGAATTAGAACAAGCTTTGGCACGGCTAATAAGGCAGGGGTACATATCAAAAAATCCTTTAAAAAAGGAATATATAGAAAGTCTAAATGAAGGATATAAAGAGATTAAATATGGTGAAAGAGCAAATTATAGATTCAATGCTACTGCAAGTTCTATTACTTTGGTTGGAGTAAGTGGAATCGGAAAGAGTACTATTGTTGATAAAATACTAAATGAATATGACCAAGTATTAGTTCATAAAAAATATAAAGAAAAAAATATATGTTTTAAACAAGTTGTGTATTTAAAAATAGATTGTCCGTTTGATGGTTCATTAAAATCACTTTGTTTAGATTTTTTTAAGAATGTTGATGAATTAATAGGTAGTAATTACTTCAATAAGTATTTTAATTCAAGATTATCTGCCAATGCTATGTTGCCTATTATTAAACAGATATCTATTAATATAAACTTAGGTGTATTAGTGGTAGATGAGATTCAACATCTATCTACTGCAAGAAGTGGTGGAGCTGAAAAGATGCTAAATTTTTTCGTTACATTAATTAATACAGTATCAGTGCCTGTAGTTTTGATTGGAACACCTAAAGCACTACCACTTTTTCAAAATGAATTTCGACAAGCAAGGCGAAGTTCGGGGCAAGGGAATTTTTTATGGGATAGACTTAGCAAAAATGAAGAGTTTACATTATTGATAGAGGGATTATGGGATTATCAATGGCTAAAATACACAAAAGAATTAACTACGAACATTATTGACACTCTATATGAGGAGAGTCAAGGAATAATAGATATAGTGATTAAGCTATTTTTTATGGCTCAAGTAAAAGCTATATCAACTAATAAGGAGTATATAGATAGTAAGATAATAAAAAAAGTATCGGAAGAAAATTTTAAAATTTTAAAGCCAATGTTGAGTGCATTAAAAAAAGGAAAAGTTGAAGAAATAGCTACTTTTGAAGATATCATGCCATTAAATATAGATTTATTTATTGAAAAAGAGAAAAAAAGTATAGAATTTAATAAAAAAGTAGAAGAATTAAGAAAAGTAAAAAATGATATAAAAATAAAAAAAGTAGAGCAGATAAAAGAAGAAGTAATAATTAAATTATTAGAATTAGGATATGAGGAATTAGAATTTAAGGATTATTTATATGGAGTATTATCCTTAAATGAGGTTGATGTAAATAAATTAGTTAGAATAATAATTGACTTAATCACTGGCAGTGATAAAAAAGTAAAGAATAGTCATAAAAAGATAGTTTTAAAAGAAAATGATATAAGATTTTTAGGAAATAAAGCAAAAGACAGAGGTACTACTGTTTATAAAGAGTTAAAGAATATCGGATATATTAAAGAATTAGATAGTTTTTTACAGGAGGCGTATGATAAATGATATATTTCTTTCCGTATCCTTACCAAGATGAAACCTTTTATAGTTTAGTAAGTAGATATCAAGTATGGAGTGGAAACATAAATGCTAAAGGATTATTAAGAGAACTATATGGTAAAGATACCATAGTAGCAAGTAAACATCTACCATCAAACTTTAATGATTTAATTGAGTATCTCCCTATAAATTATCAATTAGGTATAGATAATTTAATTAATGATACAACGTTATATAAATATTACACAGCCTTTTCAGATAATGAAAAGGCTTCTATTATATATAGACAAATGGTTGAAGGAGAAGGTTCTAAGATATTTGCTTCATTAGGACTATCTAATAATAAAATAATTAATAGAAATAATTTAAAATATTGTGATAAGTGTTTAATACAAGATAAAGAAAAATATGGTGAGGCATATTGGCATAGAGAACATCAATTAGCAGGAATTATGATTTGTAAAAAGCATAAGCAAGGATTAATAGAGATAGATAACAAGGATATTAAAAATAGACAGGAATTTATTAGTATTAATCATTTAAATAATATAGGAGAAAAAATCTTAGAAGAAATAGATAGTCAAATAATTAATTTTCAAGAGAAGTTAATTGATAATTATAGATATTTATTAGATTGTATTTATAAACATAAAAACAAAAGTTTCTATAGAGACTATTATATCAGTAAGTTAGTTGTAATGGGAATAGCAGATGGAAGGCATAAAGTAAACCAAAATATATTGCATCAAAGATTTATAGATTACTATGGTCATGACTATTTAAGCAAGATAGGTTGTGATTTAACTATAGGAGATAATAATAGTTGGTTAACTAAAATAACAAGAAAGCATAGAACTTTTTTTCATCCTTTGTATCATTTATTATTAATAGATTTTTTAGAGATAGATATAAAGGAGTTATTTAATTATAGTGATGATAATGATTTAAATATTAATAAGAAAATAGAAACTTATGATACTAATGATTTAGTTAACAGAAGAAATAAATGGCTGGATTTAATGAAAAATAATCCATTAAAATCAACTACTAAATTAAGAGAAATGGATATAAGTACTTATTCTTATCTATATAGAAAGGATAAGCAATGGCTAATTGACAATTTACCAGTAAGAAAAAGAAGACAAGGTAAAAAGAAGATTAATTGGGAAGAAAGAGATGAAGAAGTTCTAATTAAAGCAAAAGAAGCAGTAGAAGAAATATTAAATAAAGATATAAAGCCAATAAGAATTACAAAAGGAGTTATTGCAAGAATGGTAGGGGAAGTCAATCTAATTCAAAAGTATCTACATAAATTACCTAAGACAAAAGAGTTTATAGAAAAAAATACTGAAACAGTAGAGCAGTTTCAAGAAAGAAGGATTAAGTGGGTTAAAAAAAAATGTTTTAAGGACGATATTATTTGCGAATGGAAAGTAAATAAAAAAGCAGGAATTAAATAGATAGTAATATGGATATATTTACAAAAAACGGTTATGTAATTATAATGAATATAATGTAATTTATGTAAAAGAGGTATTGAGATGATTTTTGAAGAACTACCTAAGTGTAAGAAGATAGAAACATATAATCCCTATATGGGTCAAAACATACCACCATTAGATAGATTAAAGATAATGGGAGAAGATGATTTCGAAGACTTAGTATTAGAATGGGCTAATGGTTACATAAAAAATAAATATATCAAAGTAAGTAGAATGGCTGGTTCTGGAGATAAGGGTAGAGATATAGTAGCATATTATTCAGAGAGAAGATATGATATTTACCAATGTAAGCATTATGAAAAGACACTTAGTCCAAGTAATTATTGGGTTGAGTTTGGAAAGTTATGCTATTATACATATAATAAAGCATATAATATTCCGAGGAAATATTATATAGTTGCAAGTAATGGTATAGGACAAAGATTAAGAGATTATATTGACAATCCTAAAACTATTAATGAGGAATTAATTAATCAATGGAATAACCATTGTAAAAATGGAATTACTAAGAAAGAGAGTATAGTTTTAGAAGGAGAATTATTAGAATATGTTAAAAATTTTGATTTTAGCATAGTTGATGATTTGCCACCAACATCTTTAATTGAGCAATACTATCAAACAGTATATTATAAGTTTAGATTTGGTGGAGGTATTAAAAAGAGAATTAAGCCAAAGGTACCTGAAGAAATATCGAATGAAGAGCAGGAATTGAATTATATAAAAGAGCTATTTAAAGTATATTCTTTTGAAAGTGGACAAGATATTATAAATTTGATTCAACTAAAAGATAATAATAAATTTTATTTTCATTTAGTTAGACAACGAGAAGATTTTTATGTGGCACAAGCTTTGAAAAGATTTTCAAGAGATGAATATTTAGATGCAGAGCCATATATTGAAGTAAGAAATCAAGTATTTAAAGGAATAATAGATTATTGTGAGGAAGAGCATAAAAATTATTATAAAAAAGTAAATGGAGCTCTAACAATGGCAAGAAGTATTTCTCTTGAGAGCATGGAGTTTGGAATTATATCGTCAGAAGAGAAAGTTGGTATATGCCATGATTTAGTTAATGATAATGAGTTAAGTTGGGTGGAAAGTGATGAATGAAAGTAAAATATATAATACTCCTGTAGAAATAGGAGTGAGATTGTTAATGATAATAGTAAAAAATAAAATTGAAATTGATTTTGATAAGCTTTTGATTTTAGATTATCTTTCATTACATTCGAATCTAATAAACGATAATTTTAAAAGCTTACATCCAGATAATCCATTTCATGGATTGGAAGTTTATTCTAAGATGAATATTTCAAAAAGTGCAATTGATTTATTGGTTTCAAAAGGGTTAATAGATGTGAAATTTACATCTAATGGAATTGTTTATAGCTCTAATTCAATAAGTGAGTATTTTTTATCTTTTTTTGAATGTGATTATTATAAGGAGTTAGAAGAAAGTATTGAGAAAATTATTGGTAATTTTAATTCCTATAATTCGAATGAATTACAAGAGTATGTCTTTAAAAATATAGATAAATGGAATGGCAATAGCAGAAGTTTAAGTGTTATTAATCAATATTTAAATGAAAGCTTGGAGGAGTATTAGTGAATAAAGAATATGGGTTTATAATAAATAAGTTAATTATTATAGGGGCAAACAAAGAAGAGGCATCTTTGGAATTTGATGGAGGATTAAATGTAATATCTGGAGCTTCAGATACTGGTAAAACATTTATATTTCAAACTTTAGATTATGTATTTGGGGGAAATAACAAACCAAAAGAAATTGAAGAAGCAAAAGGGTATGATGAAGTATATGTCGAAATAAAAGATTTAAATGGAAAAACATATACATTAAGAAGAAATATTACTGATGGAAAGATGTATTTATATGAATGTCAATATAGTAATAAAGATACAATAACACCAATTAATATTATAGAGAAACATGATAAGTCTAATAAAAATAATATATCTACATTTTTATTGGAGCTGTGTAATTGTACCTATAAAAGTATAATTAAAAATAAAAATGGAGAAACACAATCTTTTTCATTTAGGGATTTTTTAAGGGTGAGTATGCTTGGAGAGGAAAAAATAATAGCTGAAAAATCTATTATTTTAGGTAGTGCTGGAGTTGTAGCACAAACAAGTAATAAAAATGCTTTTAAAACTATTATTACAGCTTTAGAAGATAAAGGGGTACAAACAAAGGATGAAAAAAAATTAAGTAATTTTAAAATAGATGCTCAAATAGAAATGATGGATAAGATTATTACAAAGTATAATGAAGACTTAAAAGTATTATTAGGTACTAAAGTTGATGTTGATGATATAGAGTCTTTAATTAATGAGATAGAACAAATTTTGAATTCTAAGAAAGAAAAGTTTAAAGAATCTGATGAAAAAAGACTGAATTTAATTAAAGAAAGTTCTATAAGAGATAGTGAAATTAATTATAATAATGAATTAATTAAAAGGTTTGCTTTATTAAAAGAAAATTATGTATCTGATTTGAAAAGAGTAGAATTTATAGATGATGCAAATTACTATATAAATCAATTGGAGAATGTTAAATGTCCAATTTGCTATTCCAATATGGAAGAGATTAAAATAGATATTAATCAAATAAGTGAAGGTTTATATGCAGAAAAATACAAATTAAAAAAGAAGATTAATGATATAGATGAAACTATAACAGTAATTAAAGATAAGAATGCTAAACTAAATGAAATTAAAAATAATATGATAGAAGAAATTAATAAGCTTACAAATGAAATGAATTTAGAACTTAAGCCTTTAATGGATTTAAAAGTTAATGAATTAGAGAGTCTTTTAAATAAGAGAGATGAAATAAATCAAAGAGAGTTTATTGAAAAAAAGTTGGATGAAGCTAAAGAGTTAAGAAAGACGTTGAGTGAAGATAAAGAAGCAATCAATATAGCAAATGTAAAAGTTAATAATATAAGTGATGCTAATATAGAGGATTTATCTTCAGAGGTAAGTTCTCTATTAAATGAATGGAAGTTATTTGATAATCCAAATGTACAATTTGATAAAAAAACATATGATTTGATAATTAATAACAAAAAGAAAAGTAGCTTTGGAAAAGGATACAGAGCAATTATAAATTCAGCATTTGCAATAGCAATTATGAGATACAATATAGCAAGGGGATTACCACATCCAAAAGTAATTATATTAGATTCACCACTGATAACTTTTAAAGAGAAAGATAGTGGAGAAGAGAAAATAAGCGATAGTGTAAAAACTTTATTTTATAAATATTTATCTGAAAATTTTAAAGAACAACAAGTTATAATTTTAGAGAATGCAGCCCCCGATAAGGAATTATGTAAAAACATAGAATATCATCATTTTACTAAGAATAGTTCATATGGAAGATATGGATTCTTTCCTATATATAGATAATAGGTATACATAATCATTGTCAAACTCATATAGTTTATATTGGTGTAAGAAGTTTTATTTATTGAAAGAGGTGTAAAAATGAGAGTTTTAGATATAGATTTGGATTTTTTTCAAGAAGGTGTTGCACACTTTGTTAGTGATTATGGAGATAGGTTAGAAACAGGAGATACTTCTGCATGGGAAAAAGAAAGGGTAGTAAGATATTTAGAAGAAAATTTAGGATTAAGTAAAGTAAATAAAATTAAAGGGAGAATAGTTGAGCATCATGATGAAGCTTTTTATTTTTGGAGAGAGTTGATTAGTAAGAATTTATTAGTAGCTCCATTCGAAGTTATTCATGTTGACGCTCATGCTGATTTAGGATTTGGAGACCTAAGTTGGAAATACATTATGACAGAATATCTTTATTTGAGTGAAGAAGAAAAGGCGTATCCAGAAAACATTGATATTGATAAATTTATGAAAATAAGTTGTGGAAATTATTTACTTTATGCAATTTCGAATGGCTGGATAGAGAGTTTAACATATGTTATACATCCTAAATGGGGACAAGATTTACAAGCAATATTATTCAAAAATAAAGATGTTAACAGTGGTGTGATACAACTAAAAAAATTCAATAGGGGAGAGAAGGTTGATTTTTGGAAGTTTGCTGAGTATAAACCAGTAGCATATGAAAAACAAGTTAAGTTTGCAGGGATATTTGGTGAACAATATGTAAATAAAGAGATAGTAGATTTTCTTGATTTAAGTATATCACCGGGATATACAATGAAAGAGACGGATTTCATAATAGATATTATTAAAGAGTATATAGAAATAATTTAGTAAAAAGAAATAGTAGGAGTTACTTAATATGAAAAAAATAGTTAATAAGATGTATAATTTTAAGTTTATTTATAATGAAATAGGATAGCAAGTAAATTAATTTGTTGGAAATAATTAGTTGAGTAATAAATTTAATTTAGTATTTAAATGCAAATAAAATTTTATAAATAGTCTCTGTTTTAAATGAACGTTGATTTTGCAGAGCTTAAACATTAGTTGTTAAAATCTTGCCTAAAATATACTTAGTTTTGAGTATTCGTGTATATATTTTTTAAAATTACGATAAAATCCTAATATCAACAATATATTGAAATATAACTAAACCTTAAATGTGAATCCTTTTATTTTAATAGCTATGTCTCTATTTCTTCCAACTAAGACCGATTTTTGAAATTATATACATTAATTAAATTGAGATGACTGTTTATTTGCTATATACTTATATTAATAGAATGGAGGTGATATTATCTTTTCAGTTACTAAAAGAATAGATTCTATTACTCAACCACATGGTGGATATTTGCCCCCTAAAGAATTCAAGACTACACAATTAGTTGACTTTGAGTGTACTAAAAATATTCTTTCTGCACATAAATCTATTCAAGGGTTAGCAGTAGATTATCTTACAAGATTTATGAGTGGGTATCCAAAAGAGGAGGCGTTTAAAATTTCTCTTTTTGGTGCAGATGCCGTGTCTGAAATCAATGAGGCAAAAGAATTGCTCGGAGAAATCAAGGGTTTAGACCGACAATCAATAATTAGTACATGCAAACTTGTTTGTTATGATGTAGCCTATCGTGTAGGTCCTACAGTATATTCTCCTGTTCTTAGGAGCGAAATTGAAGAGGAACTAATTTCAAATATTCGTGTTCTGGTAAAAAGAGCTTTATCCTTTTTTGAAAAATATGGTCCAATTATAAAGTGTGGCTTTACATTTGAAGGTGGCTATACAGATGTTGTTACCAGTGGTGATGGAGATTTTTTAACAAGTGACACTCTTTGGGATTTCAAAGTATCACAAGCACCTTTATCATCAAAACAGACACTTCAGTTGTTGGTGTACTATATATTGGGATACAACTCAAATCACAAAGAGTTCAAAAATAATATTAAAAAATTAGGCGTTTTTAACCCATTGTTAAATGTTGTATATGAGCTGAATATTTCTGAAATATCAGATGAAATATTTCATACTATTAGTCGCTATGTTTTAGGTTATGATATACCAGATGAACATAAATATTGGTATGTCCCTTCTATAGAAGGTGTCAAAACAGATAAAAACATTTTATTAAAAGAGATGATGCAATTATATCGTGATAAACTCTATGATACAGGATTTCGACCAGAGAATTATAACGATGGGGTTCATGACATAACAATAGATGATTATTGGACATATTATCGTGATAAGAGCAAAAAAATGAGGCCCAAGTTTTCTCGTACAAGCTCTATCAAGTTTTTAAAACATAATGGATTTATAATGTTCATTTCTGTTTCATCAAAAGGGTCAATGTGCATATTACAAGGTGGTAAGTTGAGAAAAATTAAGAAACCATTGCAATATTATTATGACCTTATGCCGGAATATGGAAACTTAATATTGCAGAAGTTTTCAAAGTATTGGGATGCATTGTATAGTATTTCAAATCACCTAAAATCTGTTGCTCCAGATAAGGAAAAATTAAGAAAGACAAAATACGTTGAGTATGTTAAATATTGCGATATGATGGAAATTAAACCATTAGAATTTGATAAATGGTATGATAGTGAAAAAGACTCGTTGTTTTTTGAAGGTAGAGTTCATGGTTGTATTGTTGATTTAGACTATAATAATCATATATATCTAAATCCATATGATGGAACAGTTGCATCTTATTCAGCAGATTCGATGTATATGAAACGTGTATATAAAAATGTTGCAAGTCTAATATCTTCAAAAAGACCAGAGATGTTAAAGTCATTTAAAAAAACTCTTACTTTAAGTGCACCTGAATCAACATCTCTTATTGTTGCAAACTCTTCAGAGACTCATAAATTAGCTACACTTTCTAATGATGAAATAGATTTGTATAATGTCCCTGTGACAGATACATCTATGTATAGTCTTTCTAACAAAATGAAAGTATTACAATCAATTTACGACCTACACTTAATTGAAGTATGGTATGAAAACTTTATTCCTAATTACGAATTGGAAACACAAGAGACAGACTCTGAGAGAGTTATTTCCTTGCTTGGTAAATCTGTAAAATGAATTGTGGAATGGTTGCTACAGTTATTGTAGACAATGGATATAATGATATTACTATTCAGTTTAAAGATGGAACAATGGTGAAATATTGCCACAATGATAAATTCATTAAAGGGGAAATAAATAATCCTAACATCTCTAAAAGCACACAAATAAAAACAGTACAATATAAAACCAAAGAATAATGGGGAGATTAAACTATTTTTATAAAAATCCTTAAATCTGTAAGTAATAACTATAGTTATTACTTACTATGTTTATCACAAAAAAAGTTCTGAAATTGATAAAAAAGTTCTGAAATAGTGATAAAAAAGTTTTGAAAAATAGAGTCTCATGTATGATTTTTAGGAGTTGTACATGGGACTTTTTTCGTATGGAATTTTACCGTAGAACCTGAAAAATTCAGCGTTAAGGATGGATGAGTAAAAGAAATTTTAGCCAGATATTTATTCAGAACTTTTTTATTAAAAATATCTCCTTAACTCTGCAAAGCTATGCTTTGCTCTGTGGATAAGTATATGTATTTCTTAAAAATATTTATTCAGAACTTTTTTATCACTAAAAAGAGAAAAATCAGGGGAAAGTTAGATAGAATGGGGATTTAGTTGGGGAGGAGAATTTTTCAGAAGTTTTTTAGTGCTAAACATCAATAAGTTTGTATGTTTAAATTATCTTTATAAATAATTTGACATAAGCAAAAAAGTATCTTAAAATTCATTTTTGTCAACGTATTGTCAACGAAAAATTATATGCATTGACATCATGTTGATAGAGGACAAGAGAGTGGCTATTTTATTAGTTGCTCTTTTTCATTTAATATATCTATAGTCTTTCTTCTCATATCATCTGTTACATGTGTATAGACTTGTAATGTCATATCTAAGTTTTTATGACCTAATCTTTCTTGAACAGCCTTTATGTTTGCACCTGAACTTAAAAGCATAGTTGTATGAGTATGCCTTAAAGAATGATAATCTAATTCTTTATATCCTAGTTTATAATGAATGATTCTAAAACAGTGCTGCATAACTCTAGGCTGTATATATGTGCCATTTTCTCTTATATTAATTAAGTTTATTTCATTACCTTCTGTTTCATTTATCTGATTTTTATTATTGACTTTTATTTTTGTATAGCTTTCACCATAATATATTCTATCTTTTATTTGCTGTTTTTTATATTGCTTTAGAATATTAACTGTGAAGTCATCTAAATCTATAATTCTATCACTGTTATATTTCGTATCAGTAAAGTACCAATGGTTATCTTGCCATTGTACTTGTTTATTAATACTTAATTGTTTGTCATTCAAATTTATATCATCCCAAGTAATAGCAAAAGTTTCACCTAATCTTAAGCCACACCTATAAGCGAGTTGTAAAGGTAAATAACAAGTATGACTATAAGGAAAACGCTCAATTATTTTAGCAAACTGTTCCTCAGATATTATATATTTTTCTTTTTTTCTAGTAGGTGTCTTAGGAATAGCTCGTTGAAGTGGTAACCTTACTGCAGACATAGGGCTAAATCTTATATATCCAAGAGGTTCAACAGCATATTTTAATGATCCACTTAGTATTCCTTTTAATACTAATAAGGTATTTCGACTAAAGCCATCATTGAATTTTTCATTTATAAAGGTTTGTAAAATCGCTGGTGTCAAGGTTTTTAATTTATAAATACCAAGTTTAGGTTTTATATATAATTTTATTTTCTTCATATAGTTATTTACTGTAGTTTCCTTCAAATTTACTTCTGCATATTCTTTTATCCAGAAGTCCAAATAATCAGCAAAAGAAATTTCAGACGGTGTAAAGGATAGACCACAATTATTGTATTCAGCAAGAGCTTTAGTCCCAGCTTCTAAAGCTTCTTTTTTTGTTCTAAATCCACTTTTGGTTATTTGTTTACGCTTACTATCTATTGTTGCAGCTTCAAATTGATATTGCCATTTGTCACCACGTTTTCTGACATTCACAGATGCCATAAAATCATCTCCTTTATTTATAATTAAAAAATTTTTCCTATATAGACATTGGGAGAGAAGTAAATAATATAGTTATCTATTTTATGAATTGTTCCATATTTACTTTCATAATACTCTAGAGCTTCATTTAAGTATGCAACAGTAACATTTAAATATTCAGCTATTTCATACCTATTTAAGCAACCATACTCAAATGCATTTATAAGACCAATAAGTCCAATATTTTTGTTATATCCCCATCTTCTAGCTACTAGTTCTTGTTTTCTATTGTTAATGTCTTTTTGATTTGTAATATCTCCAACTGTTTTATGATAGTGTCCTAACTCTTCAGCTAAGACACAAGTTTTTTCATAATTTGATAAATCTTTGTGGATAGCTATTCTATTTCCGTTACAATGACCATCACGTGTTTTTAAGTCTAGTTCTTTAACAATTATTCCGAATTCATCAGCTTCTATTAATAATTCATCATAAGTCAATCCCATCACCCTTTGTATATTTATTTCCACAAATCATCATCATTCATTATATCGTTATCATGTTTATAATCTTCTTCAGTAAATCCCCCATCTTTATCATGTGATGCTATAGGCATAAGATGTTCTTTACCTGGTTCTTCCCATATTTGTTTTTCTCTTTTTGGAAGGTTAACAACATTATTATTATCAACATATCTACTTAAGCAAGTGAGCTCTTCAACCCTTTTAATAGCTTCTTTTTTTCCTATATCATTTAGACTATTAAAACTTTTTAATAAAATGATTTCTTCACTAGAAATATTAGATTTTTCAATATTAAATTGTTTATCTTTAGGTACATCATAACCCATTAACCATGTTTCATTTATATCTAGTGCCATACCTAACATTGATAGTTTTTCTTGCCCTGGTTTTACTTTCCCAGATAAGTATTGGCTTATATCAGATTTATTAATTTTTACTTTGTATTTCTCACAGTAAGGTTTAACCATTTCTAATAAATCTACTTGTCTTAAATTTCTTTCCTGCATAATTTGTTTTAATCTAACAGAAGTATTTTGAATATTCATGATATCATTCCTTTCAATAAATATAATACACTATTTTGAACTTAAGTTCAAGAAGTGAAACAAAAAAGTTAAAAATATTGAATTTTTGTATTGACGAGCAAAAAACGACATGATATGATAATATTGTTCAATAAATTGAACTAAATTTACAGGAGGTGATTATATGGCTTTTAATTATAATAAGTTAAGAGGAAGAATAATTGAAAAATTTGGGACTCAAAGGAGTTTCGCCAAAAAATTAGGGATTTCGGAAAGAACAATATCACTAAAGTTAAATAATAAAATATTTTTTTCTCAAGATGAAATAACTTCAATTTCTGAACTTCTAAAAATAGAATCAAATGAAATACGAGTTTATTTTTTTTGAAAAAGAAGTTCAATAGATTGAACTGAATATTAAGAAGGGAGTTATAGTTATGGAAGAAATGCTTTATACAGTTAAAGAAACTGCAAAGATATTAAAAACGAATACTGATTATGTATATGCCTTAATTAAGAAAGGTAAGCTAAGATGCTTGAAGTTAGGGAGCTTTAAGATTAGAAAATCAACATTAGAGGATTTTTTATTGAAATACGAAGGGTATGATTTATCTGAGTTAGACAATATTGTTCCTTTAGAAACTAAATAGAATAAGAATTAAGGAGGACAAGCTATATGAATAAAATAATGATGTTTGAAAATAGACCAGTAGAAGTATTTGAACTTAATGGAAATGTATTATTTAATCCATATCATTGTGGAGAGTGCTTAGATATTTCTCCAGAAGGAGTTAGAAAAGCAATTACTAGAATGAATAGTAATCAAGTTGTTAAATTGAAAAATTCGGATGTGACAGATAGCAACATCCGAAAATTAAATAATGCTGGAGAGAACTTTCTAACTGAAAGTGGAGTTTATAAATTAATCTTCAAGTCTAAGAAGAAGGAAGCTGAAAAATTTCAAGATTGGGTAACTGATAAAGTGCTACCACAGATAAGAAAGACAGGGGGATATATTCCTATAGATCAAGAAGAAAGTGAACAAGATATTTTAGCTAAGGCTTTATTGATAGCTCAAAATACATTGCAAAAGAAAAATGAATTATTAAAAGCAAAGGATAAAGAGCTTGAAAGTAAGAACAAGTTTTTAAATCAGATTGCAGCAAGTGAAAATAGTTTATTAGTTAGGGAAGTAGCAAAAGTAGCTAGTAAAGAAAATATAAAAATAGGTGAGAGAAAACTTTGGGAGAAACTAAGGTCCTGGGGACTTATATTTAAAAATTCTACAGAGCCAATGCAAAGAGGGATAGAGCAAGGATTATTTGAAGTTGTTGAAGGTACTAGAGAAAGTTCTAAAGGATTATTTACTTATCATACAACAAGGGTTACTGGAAAAGGACAAGCTTATATCATAGATAGATTATTAAAGGAGGGTATATAGATGAAAAGAGAAGAAGTAATAAATCAATTAAAAGACCTTATAGAAGATAGAAAAAGCTTTATGGTTGGAGATTACGACAAAGATGTACAAGCTTTAGAGTATGCAATTAAAGAATTAACTGCTCCAGAAGTACCAGTTCAAGAGCAGTTAATTAAATTTGATATAGAAGGTAATTTAAAGATTGACTCAAAGGAAATTGCTAAAGTTGTTATTAATGAATTAAGAAAACAACAAAAGCAGTCTAATATAACTATTACACCAGTTTAATTAGTAGGAGGTAGTAAATGGATTTAATTGCATTATTAATAAGCCTAATAGCTTTGATAGCCAGTATCATAGTTTTAATAATGACTAAAGAGAAATATTAAAAGTTTTTTTATAATATTTGAACTTTTTTCTATAGCCAGCTTCTTTATTAGATTTTATTGAAGATATTGCTACTTTAAAAGAAACTAAGACTGTAGTTGTAGTTTCAGCAGGATAAAAAGGAATATCTAATCTAGTGAAACTATTTGATTTAAAAATACCATAATTGGAATATGGAATGTTTACTTTAGCCATAACATTATCACTACCATAAAAGATTTTTTCATTAGTTAGATTTGTTAATTCTAATACTGCATTGGATAGAAAGAAAATTGATTTCATGCTATCTAAATCAACAACACGTAAATCAAAGAATGCAATATCTTTGGTTGAAGGATTAACCACTTTGATAAAACATACTTTACCATTGCCAAAATTAAGGCTTGGATCTTGATTTTGATATTCTAAATAGTTTGTATAAATGTTATCTATTTTATCGAGATCTTCTTCAATGACGACATCAAGATGTTTTCTATTTATATAAAGGTTAAACAAAGTTATAGATAAAGATGATATCGATATGAGTATTGAAAGAATAGAAAAAAAATTATTTTTTATAAAATAAATCATTTAAAGCAGCCCCTTTCTAAATATATATTAACATATTTTAGGGGAATATATCATAAAAAGGAGAAAATGTGTATGTTATTTAAATACTTAACAGAACTTAAAAACAGTTTATCAGCTAAAGAGTTTTCAGCTTTTATGAATGATGTAACAAATGATATTAAAGCAAATAGAGTTGCTTTTAATAAAAGGACAAGCTCTAAAGAGTTTATAAATATATGTGAAATACTAAAAATAACATTAGGGAGGTGTGAAGATGGAAAAGTTATTACTTCTAAATAGTAACTCTATAAGAGCAGGAAGGAGGAAAGGGGATTGGGTAAGCTTATGCAGGAGTTTCTTGAAAAAGATAAGGCTTTAGAACTAGCAAGAGAAGTTGAAAAAGTAAAAGAAGATATGACCAAGCAATTAAATGTTAATGCAGTTACAAGACTAGTAGTAGAGCAATATAAAAAAGCTCATTACTCCACCGACCAAAGTAAGAGTTATGAGCACAACAAAACAATCAATGACATTATACCACCAGGAACAGATATAGACAATGACCAAGTTTATATAAAAGAAACTGGTGAAGTATTCAAGGATTTAATTTAGGAGGGTATATGAAAGCATTAGAGGTTTTATTAAATGTATTAATATCAATAATTAATCAATTAAATAAAGATGGATTCAAAATTTATGATGAAAATGACAGGGATTATTATATAGAGAAAATTAGTTACTGTACTGAGGACGATAGATTAATAGTTAGTTTTAAGGAGGACAAGTAGATGGATAAACTTGAGTGGCTTAAAGAAAGACAATGTGGAATTGGTGGAAGTGATGTAGGAGCAATACTTGGAGTTAATAAATATAAGACTCCATTTGAAGTATATATAGAGAAAACAGAACCTATTGAAGAAGTTAAAGATCAGTTTGAGAGTGCTTACTGGGGTGACCAGCTAGAAGAAATAGTTGCTAAAGAATTTGAAAAGAGAACTAGTAAGAAAGTTAGAAGAGATAGAAAGCATTATAAACATAAGGATTATCCATTTATGGTAGCTAACATAGATAGAAGAGTTGTAGGGGAAAATGCAATTCTTGAATGTAAAACTGCTAATCAATATTTAACTAATGAGTGGCAAGAAGATGAAGTACCAGCAAGTTATTTACTTCAAGTGCAACATTACTTATTTGTTACGGGAGCAGAAGTAGGATATATCGCAGTATTAATTGGTGGACAAAAGTTTGTATGGAAAGAAATCCAAAGAGATGAAGAATTGATTCAAATGATTATTGAAGCAGAGAAAAGTTTTTGGAAAATGGTAGAGGATAAAACTCCACCAGCTTTAGATGGATCTAGTGCTGCAGAAAAGTATCTTAAAGAAAAATATAAAGAAGCAGAAATAGATAAATCAGTAGAGCTAGGATTTGAATATAAAGAGAAAATTAAATCTTATTTAGAAATGAAGGAACAACTAAAGAGCTTTGAAGCACAAGTAAAAGAGTTAGAGAATCAAATTAAATTTGAAATAGGGAAATCAGAATATGCATATGCTCCTGGATATAGTTTAAGTTGGAAAAATATTTTATCAAATAGAGTTGATAGCAAAAAACTTAAGTCAGAGTTTCCACAAGTATATGAAAAGGTAGTTAAAGAAAGTATTAGTAGAAAGTTCAATATTAAGGAGGATAAATAATTATGGCAACAGCAAATAGTTTAAAAAATCAATTAGCAAAGAAAGAAGGAGCAGGACAACCTTCTTCAATAACAAATAATGTTAAGGGGCTTATGGATAGTCCAGCAGTTAAGAAGAGATTTGAAGAAGTTCTTATGGAAAGAGCTCCACAATATATGAGTTCTATAGTTAATTTAGTTAATAGTGATGTTAATCTAAAGAAATGTGAACCTATGTCAGTAGTAGCGAGTTGTATGGTAGCAGCAACTATGGATTTACCAGTAGATAAGAATTTAGGATATGCATGGGTAGTTCCTTATGGAACTAAGGCTCAATTTCAAATGGGATATAAGGGATATATTCAATTAGCCTTAAGAACAGGACAATATAAAGGAATTAATGTAGTAGAAATAAGGGAAGGTGAATTAATAAGTTGGAATCCACTTTCAGAAGAAGTTGAAATAGATTTTACTCAAAGAAAATCAGATAAGGTTATTGGATATGCAGGATATTTTAAGTTGCTAAATGGATTTGAAAAAACAGTTTACTGGAGCAGAGAAGATGTAGAAGCTCATGCTAAGAAATTCTCTAAAACATATAGCTTTAAAAATGGAGTATGGCAAACTGATTTTGACAGTATGGCTAAAAAGACAGTTCTAAGAAACTTATTAAGTAAGTGGGGTATTTTATCAATAGAAATGCAAAAGGCTTATAGTGCTGATAATAATTCAGTTAAAGACACTATTCTTAAAGAAGATAATGTAGAGATAGATTTTGAAACCGGAGAAGTAATAGAAGATGTTGAATATACAGATCCAGTAGAAGAATTTGAAGGAACACCATTTGTAGGAGAATAGGAGATTAATTATGCAAGAGGGAGGATGGATAAAACTATATAGGTCAATAAGAAAACATTGGCTTTGGGAAGATGCCGAAAAGCTGAAATGGTGGATAGACATCCTCCTACAAGCTAACCATCAAGAAAGAAAAATTTTAATTGGAAATGAACTTGTAACAATAGAAAGAGGAAGTTTTCATACCTCAATAATGAAATTATCAGATAGATGGCATGTTGACCGAAAGACAGTAAAAAAGTTTTTAGAATTACTTGAAAAAGATAAAATGATTACTCTAAAAACTTCAAAAAAAGGGACAACGCTCAAAGTAAGTAATTATGAGGGTTATCAAGCAATTTCAGATATGCAAAGTCCCAATAAAATGGACAACACTATGGACAACGGTGTGGACAAGGGGATGGACATCAGTATGGACAACGGTGTCCCAATAAAGTCCCAACAAAGTGGACACAAACAAGAATTAAAGAATTATAAGAATTATAAGAATGATGAAAAAGGAGAAGAAAGGGAAGAAGGCAAAGAAGAATCAGTACCTGTACTTCAACCCCTTTCCTTCCCAACTGATACACATAAGAAAATTTATGATAATACATCTGAAGTAAGTTATAGAACTTGGTTTATAGATACAGAGATAACTGAAACTGATAATAAAATAACTATACAAGCTAATAGTGATTTTATTAAAGGTGTAATTATAAATAAATTTAAAGATAAGTTATATAATATCTTTCTAAAAGAGATAGAAGTTGTATAGGAGGTTAATATGAGTAAGTTAACACCTCATGAATTGATGCTTGAAACATTAAAAGAATTAGAAAGAAGAAAATACTTAAGAGAAAAGGGAAAGCTGGAAGCAGAAAGTTTTTTAGCAGAGAACAGGATAAGAACTAATAAAAATATGAGTAGGATAAGATGTAAGAGTTATAGAGGAAAGTAATAAGGTGAACAATGAATAAATATTTAAGTCATAAAACTGTAATAGATGGAATTACATTTGATTCTAAAGATGAAGCTAAATATTATGAAGTACTTAAGATAAGGAAGTATAGAGGGGAAATAGAAAACTTTGAATTGCAACCTAAGTTTACGTTGGTAGATGGATTTAAGAAAGATAGTAAAACTTATAGACCAATAACATATACATCAGACTTTGTTATTTATCACAATAATGGTAGTGAGGAATATGTAGATGTCAAGGGAATGACAACACAACAAGGTGAGCTAAGAATAAAATTATTTAATCACTTTTATAGAGATTTAAAGTTAAGAATAGTTGCAAGAAGTCTAAAGTATGGTGATGAATATGGATTTATAGATTATTACGAATTACAGAAAATAAGGAGAAAAAATAGGAGGGGAAAAGATGATTTGTAATAAATGCAAGAAGTTAATAGTTATGAATGCTTTCTGCAAAACAGAATGTAATAAATGTGCAACTCCAATAACAACAGGACACATGCCAGGATACACAATATGTAAAAAATGCTCTTCATATTGGGGGATTTGTGAACAATGTGGAAAAGAACTTACAGATGAAGAGATAGAAGTGGAGGATAGAAAGAATGAATAAGGTAATTTTAATCGGTAGAATTACAAAGGATCCAGAGTTAAATTATGCAGCAGGAACAGGAACTGCAATTTGTAGATTTACTCTAGCAGTAACAAGACCTTTCAAAAAGGATGAAACAGATTTTATTAACTGTATAGCCTTTGGTAAGACTGGAGAAACAATAGCACAATATCTAACAAAGGGAAGGCAATTAGCAGTAACAGGAAGTATAAGAACAGGTAGTTATGATGCTAAGGATGGAACTAAGAGATATACAACAGATATAGTAGTGGATTCATTTGAATTTATAGGAAGTGGACAAGCTAATAATAATCAAGATGGAAAATCTAACAGTTTTAACCGAGATAGTAATTTTGAAGAAGATATGACTCCTGTAGAAGATGGAGATATGCCTTTTTAGGGGGAGATGATAAGTGAATAGACAGGAAAGAAGAAAAAGAGAACGTGAGATAGAAAAGGATATGAATATTTTAAGGAAGTTGCCAGAGAAGGAAGTACTTAAGATAAATGAAATTATTAATAAAATTGCTAAGACTAAAGCTGAAGAAGCATTGAACCTAATAGATAGAAGTTTTTCAGCAGTTTTAGTAAATGAAGGTTGGAGTTTTAAAGAAATAAAGAGAATCCAGGATATAATGTCTAATTTTATGATAGAGGACCAAGAGAAAATTAAATTATTAGAGAAGGAGAATATTGATATGGCAAAGTTACAAGAAGAAGTTAAAGTGTTTATGGGTGAATTGATAAGAAGTGGAAAATCTAGACAAGATGTTATTAAAGAAACAATTTTCAAATTTCCTAAGCTAAGCAAAACTGCAATAAATAATGCTTACGGGAAAATACAGGAAGAGATAGAAATTGAAGATGCAGCAGCTTATATTTTAGAAGATACAAAGAAAATTAAGACTGTAGTAAAAAAGGAAGAAGCTAAGAAGGTTTCAGATGAACTTTCAAGGCAATTAAAAAAGGACATAGAGAAAAAGCATACTCCCGAAGCTGGACAAATGGTAGTTAATAAAGAATTTGATGGATTAGAAGTATTAGAGGAAGTAGTAATAAAAGAGATTAAAGTAAAAGGAGCTAATGGAGTATATAATGCAAAAACAGGCTTAGGAGTTGCACTAGAAAATGAAGGATATAAGATAGCATTTAGTAATATAGAAGAATTAGAAAATTTCTGTAGAGAATTTAAAAAGGTATTTTCAAAAATATAGATTAGAGGGATAAGGAAGTAACTTATGAGATTAGTTTTTATATGGTTAATAGGATTATTGTTGTGATGGTTATTTGTATATAAAGCTACTAAAGGGGATAAAAAAGAATAATTTAAATAAAAAGGGAGCTATTACTAGCTCCTTTAAAGAGTGGATGTTAATGAGTTATTTAGTTAATTATTAATCTAAGTTTTCTCTATACCCAAGAAGTAATTAACTACCTAGGTATATGAGGGCTATATAAGTTTAATAATTAATATTAAAGCTAATATTACTATAACAGAGTATAAAATGTCTGTTATAGAATATTGTGGTGCCTTACTCATTACATTCCACCTCCAGTATTCAGTTTATATTAATTAGTATGTTCGAAAAGTAAAAACTTTATTCATAAAAAGTAAGACTATTATAAAATAATGCTAATAGAACAAAAACAAATAAAAATATACTTAAGGGGGAATAATGTGGATAAAGAACTATTTAGAAAGACAGAAGGAAAGTTATATAGATATTATGAAAATAAGAAATATCTATTTGGACTGAATGAAAAGATAGCAAGGCTAGAATATCATAAAGATGTTATAGAGTATGATATAAGGCATACTAACATTAGAATAGATCCTTACCAAAATGGAGCAGGAATATCTGAAAGGGTACAAACATCATCTACTGGTACAAGCTATGCAGAGCAAGAAATAATAAATGAAATAGATAGGTTAGAAAGAGAAAGAGTTAAGATAATAAAGCAAATACTAAAGACTAAAGCTAAGAAAAGAGAATTAGAAAACTATATAAGTAATATGGAATTTAATGTAAATATGCTTAATGAAGAAAGTAAAAGATTCTTAGAATTAAAGTATAGTGATAAAGCAAGAGTTATAGCAATATCTCAAAAAATGAATATGGCAGTAGCAACAGTATATAGAATAAGAGAAGAGATATTAGAAAATGTAGCTAACTTTATGAATATTATAAAATAATGAGAAGGTTTTGAGAAAAACATGAGAATTTTTTAATAGTAAGATACTTTATAATAATAGTATGGAAAACTAGGACAGGGTTTTCTATATGGTTTGACCTCCTATATTTATAGCACCTAGTGTAAAAGCTAGGTGTAATGTGAAGATATAGTTCAATGGTAGAACAATAGGCTGTTAACCTATATATGTAAGTTCAATTCTTACTATCTCCTCCAAGCTAACTATGACTTTTATACTATCGTAGGTTAAGGTATAAAACGAGTAAAGTAAATAATCTATTGACAGGCGATAAGGCCTTACCTTTAGGCACATAGCCGAATAGATAATGAAGGAGTAATATCCTTTTGTGGCTTGTTTATGCAGGCAAGGGTTAAGTTAATTACCTTCGAGATTAGTGGATAAACTTAATGGATAGGTGCTGAGTGTGAAGCCAATGGAGTTCCCCAACATACTAAAATCTCTCTCATAAATACTCAATACCCTTTTATTGAAAAGCACTTAGCTAAAATGGTTAAGTGCTTTTAAATTAATTTATAAATATAGAAGGTTTTTACAAAGATGTGTCGTATATATATTATAAATACACATTATAAATACATATTATAGGGGGACTTTATGACTGTAGAGGTTGGAATATTAAATAAACATGGGATTGCATTAGCTTCAGATAGTGCAGTAACAATTGGAAATGGAATTGGATATTATAATTCTGCGAATAAATTGTTTGAGTTAACAAAAGGTAATCCGGTAGGTATTATGATTTACAACAATTCGTTTTTTATGGGATGTCCAGTCGAGATTATTGTAAAAGAGTATAGAAAAAGAATTGGAATAAAAAAATTTGATACTTTAAGAGAATATTGGAATGACTTTATGAATTTTTTAAAAGAATTTGTAATAGAATATAACATTAATGTAAAAGAATATTTGCTTTATGTTATGTGTGACTATTTAGAAGATATGGATACACTAATAAAAAATACAATTGATGATTTTATCAAAGAAATAGAAGAGAATGATGATATTAATTTTAATAATAGCAATGAATATGAAATAATGATAAATTCTAGGATTGAAAAAGCAATTTCAGAATTTAGGGAGTTTATAGAAGGTTTTCCTGACGATGATGAATTCATGAGTATTAAGGAAAGAATCATTGATGAAATTAATGAAGACTTATTAGAAAAGTTAGATTTGATTATAGAATTTAAACTTGAAGAATCAGTGAAAGAAATAATAATTAATACATGTTATGGATTAATAACAAAGAAAATATATAACCCGGCCTCCACAGGATTTGTAGTAGCAGGATACGGAGATAAAGAAATATATCCCCAAATAATAGCAGCAGAGATATCGGGATGTTATTTTGGTAACTTAAAAACTGGTAAAATTGTTGAGGAAGAAATTGATGATAGAAATATGGCGGCGATTATACCATTTGCACAGGATGATGTAATAAAAACATTCATGAATGGAATGGATTATAGTTTTATGGATAAAATAAATAAAGTAATAATGAATAATGAATCTATATGTAAGTTAGATATCGATGAAAGCTGCAGAAAAAGTATTTTAAATGATATTGATAAAGAATTTGGAAAGTTTTCTTATAATAAACACTGGGGTCCTATGATAAATACAGTAGCTAGTTCACCAAAGGAAGAATTGTCTCTTATGGCAGAAACTTTGGTAAACCTTACTTCATTCAGAAGAAAAATGAATATGGATGAAATGAGTCAAACTGTTGGAGGACCAATAGATGTTGCAATAATAAGTAAAGGTGATGGATTTATATGGATAAAAAGGAAACAATATTTTGATAAGGATATTAATTATAGGTATTTACAAAGAACATGAATGTAAGGAGATGATTTTATGGAAATGATTATAACAGCAAAGGAAGGTTTAAAGAAGAATACATCTTTAGTTAACAAGTGTTATTTAGGATATTTGAAAAATAGAATAAAAAAAGAAAATAAGTTTGAAGATAAGGATGAAATAGAGAAATATATAAAGGCTAAATGGGGAAGTAAATAGCAGAATTTTAGAGATATTAAGAAGAATCCAATCATGGATTCTTCTTATTTTATATAAATAGCCAGTACTGGAGATAGTAAGCAATAATTCAAATAAGAAAATATGAAAGAATGGTGCTAACACCCTTTGGTACAAACCTTCTACTTACTAGATTTAATATATTATGTTAAAAAGAAAAGACAATGAAATGTTTAAATAGCTCTAGAGATAGAGTTTTTTATTTTATATAAAAATGGGAGGTAGTATTAATGGACAGGATAACAGATAAACAAATGATATTTGCAAATGAATACTTGATAGACCTTAATGCTACTAGAGCATATAAGAAAGCTTATCCTAATGTAAAGAAAGATAGTGTAGCAAAAGCAGCAGCAAGTAGACTGTTAACAAATGTTAACCTTAAAAATTATATTGATGAACAACTTAAGAAAATAGAAGATGAAAGCATAGCAAATGCAACAGAAGTAATGAAGTATCTGACTAAGGTCATGAGAAATGAACTTACAGAAGAAGTAGTTGTAGTAGAAGGAGAAGGATGTTCATCAGCAAGAATAGTTAAGAAAGATATATCAGCTAAAGATAGAAATAAAGCAGCAGAGCTCTTAGGTAAGAGATATAGATTATTTACTGAAAAGATTGAATTTGATGGAGTTCAACAAGTTCAGATAGTAGATGATATAGATGATTAAAGTAAAATTAAAATCAATAATTGCTTCAAGTTTTTATGAAGCACATAAAGATATAAAAAGAGGACTTCATACTCACTACTGGTTTAAAGGTGGTAGAGGTAGTACGAAGTCTTCTTTTATTTCTATTGAAATAGTTCTAGGAATGATGAAGGATGCACAGCAAGGAATAATGTCTAATGCCTTGGTACTTAGAAGAGTTAAAGATACTCTATCAGAATCAGTTAGGGACCAGATTAAATGGGCAATAGATATATTAGGGGTAAGTGATGAATGGCACGTTCCAGAAGCCAAATTAACAATAACATATAAACCTACTGGACAAGTAATAAGATTTAAAGGTGCTGATAATCCTAAGAAAGTTAAATCTACTAAAGTACCAAAAGGATATATTAAATATATTTGGTATGAAGAAGTAGATGAATTTGAAGGAAAGTATAAGATAGATACAATTAATCAATCTCTTATGAGAGGTGGACCTAAGTTCTTTGTATTCTATTCTTTTAATCCACCAGAAAGTCAAAGGAATTGGTGTAACCAAGAAGTAGTTGAAACTAGAAAAGATAAGTTTGTACATCATAGTGATTATAGAGCGGTACCTAAAGAGTGGTTAGGAGAACAGTTTATTATTGAAGCTGAACATATGAAGAAGGTTAATCCTAATAAGTATGAACATGACTACTTAGGAGCTGTAACTGGTACTGGTGGAGAAGTCTTTAGAAATATAACAGTAAGAGAAATAACAGATGATGAAATAAAAGTATTTGATAGATTAAAGAATGGTTTAGACTTTGGATATGCTGCAGATCCTTTAGCTTATTTATTAATGAATTATGATAAGACTAGAAAGAAATTATATGTATTTGGAGAAGTTTATAAAATTCAATTAAGTAATAGTAAAGCTGTTGAAGAAATAAAGAAACTTAATCCACTAAATAAAAGAGTTACTGCAGATAGTGCAGAGCCTAGAACAATAAACGAATTTAAGAAGTTAGGATTAAATATAGCAGGTGCAAAGAAGGGACCAGATTCAGTAGAACATGGTCTTAAATTTTTATCAGAAGAATTAGAAGAAATAATAATAGATCCAGTAAGGTGTCCTAATACTAAAAGAGAGTTTGTAGGTTATGAAATAGAAAAAGATAAAGAAGGAAACCTAAAGGGAGAATATCCAGATAAGAATAATCATACTATAGATGCTTGTAGGTATGGAATGGAAGGTGAGATTAACTCAACTAAGGTAAAAGTTAAGAGCAAGGTTAAGCTAGGATTAAGATAATTTCGCTAAATTTTGATTAAATAGATTAATATAGATATAGGATAGTTAGTATTCTATTTAACTAAATCCTATATCTTTTTTTATATCCTATATTAATTAAATATATTCTAATTAATAAGGCTAGTATGTATAGTTTAATAGATGTTGGAGAAATTAAAGAAAAAGAAGGTGAACTAGAATATGAAAGTGCAGGAAGTAAAGCTCGACGTTAGCCAAAGAAGATATTTGCTAGTTGATGATACTGGGATACCAATAATACCTGTAGCAAAATATCTAAAATATATAGATAATAGCCAAAAAAGTTTTAATACTCAAAAGACATATTGCTATGCTTTGAAATTATATTTTGAATACCTTGAAGAAATTGAAGTTGACTATAGAAATATAAATATCAATATTTTATCTGACTTTGTAGCATGGCTAAGAAACCCATACCAAAATAATAAAACGATTGCTATAAACCCTTCTAAAGCTAAAAGAACAGAAAAAACTGTAAATCTAATTATAACAGTTGTAACTAACTTTTATGATTATTTATTTAGAATAGAAGAAATAGATAATGACATGGTTGAAAAACTTATGAAAAGAGTTTTTACTGGTAGAAATAAACATTATAAAGACTTTCTATATCATGTAAATAAGGATAAACCATTAAATAAAAATATACTAAAAATAAAAGAGCCAAAACGAAAATTAAGGGTGCTAACTAAAGAAGAAATTGAAAAAGTGTGTAATACTACAAGTAATATTAGAGATGAATTTCTTATAAAACTATTATTTGAAACTGGACTCAGGATAGGAGAAGCTCTTTCATTATTTATAGAAGATATTATATACGATCATAACAAAGGTCATAGGATTAAGTTAGTCGATAGAGGTGAATTATCTAATGGAGCTAAACTTAAAACTGGAGAACGAGAAATATATATATCACAAAAGCTTATAGATTTGTTTGATGATTATGCCTATGATATTTTAGACGAATTAGAAATTGATACCAATTTCGTATTTGTAAAGTTAAGTGGTAAAAATAAAGGAAAACCACTTGAATACCAAGATATTAGTGCTTTATTTAAAAGACTTAAAAAGAAAACTAATTTAAATGTTCATCCTCACCTTTTAAGACATACTCATGCTACTACATATTATCGTGCCACTAAGGACATCAAACAATTACAAGAACGATTAGGGCACTCTCAGATACAAACTACTATGAATATGTATTTACACCTTTCTGATGATGATATAACGGATAGCTGGAAAATAGCACAACACGCATTTGATATCTGGGATACTAAGGAGGAAAGTTGATGAATTTAACATCTTTAAATAGAAATGATTTCAAAGAGTATAACATAAATAATTTAGAAGAATGGGATAAATCTATTTGGGATACTAGAAATTTAGTTCAATATGGAATTAAAATAACTAAATCAGACAGTCATTATCTGCTAAGATTTAATAATATAGATAATATTAAATTTATCCCAGATGTGAAAAAATACTTTAAAGTAAAGCTTTTAAATCAGAATAACTTTACTACTGGTACTGCTATGCAGTATTTACCTATTATAGTAAAGTTCCTAAATTATATAAGTAGTATAGAACCTTTATGGGATTCCTTAAAAGATTTAGATAGAAAACATATTGAAGGTTATATTGAATGGTTAAATAAAAATTATAACGGGAAAAATGAAAAGAATAAATGTAAGTATAATCGTAGATCTATAAATATAATTGAAACTTTTTTAATTGATATCCAAATAAGAGAATTTACTCTTGCTCCAAATAAGGATATAAAAAGATTGATTTTTAGTTCAGATAAACCTTTGGTACCTAAAGTATCTTCTGAAACTATAAATTATATTCCAGATATAATTTTAGAGCAATTATTTGAAAAGATAGAGAAAATAAAAAGCAAAGAAATTGTCTCTGTAATATGGATTATGTACAAAACGGGATTAAGAGTTTCTGATGTTTTAAATTTAAAGACGGATTGTTTATTAAAGTTAAATGGTTCCTATTGGTTAGAGTGTGATATAAAAAAGACATATGTTCAAGCTCATAGAATTCCAATAGATGATGAGTTGGCAAATATAATTGCGGTTTTGATAGACAAAACAATGCAGATGAATATTCAAAATATTGATAAATTCTTATTTGTTAGAGATAAAGGTTTGAGAAAAGGTAATGTATATACACATGATACTATTAGACAGTCTTTAAATACATTGGCTAAAAGAGAATGTATTAAAGATGAGTTAGGTAAAATATATAAATTCAAGAATCATTCTTTTAGACATACTTATGCTGTAAAAATGCTTAATGGAGGTGCTGATATACTTACAGTCCAAGAATTACTAGCTCATGCTTCACCAGAAATGACTATGAGATATGCTAAGTTACTTGATGATACTAAAAGAAAAGTATTTGATAAAGCAGTAAAACAAGGCATATTTAGTTTTGACGAAAGTGCTCAATTAAAAGAAGAAAATAATGGTGAAATACCATCGGATATTATAGATATGCTGTACACCAATCATAAGTTAAATGCTCTTGATACACCGTATGGAACTTGCATGCAAAGGAAAAATGGTAAGTGTAGTTTTGCAAAGCAACCACCATGTTTAACTTGTAATAGTGGAAGCCCTTGTAAAGATCTATGCGTTGGAGCATTTGAAGGTGATACCGTTAAGTATGAAATACTAATAAATTCAACTAAAACTATGATTGAAAATGCTAAAATGTATAATAGAACTGAAATGGTAAGTGAAAATGAAGAATTGCTAGAATTATATGAAGATATTTATTCAAAAATATCACAAGGAAGTATGATTTACAGTAGATTAGATAAATTAAAAAAGAAGGTGGACTAAATGAGTGTTTATAACCGTACAGAGCATTTAAAAGAGTTGCATAGTAAACGTAAGGCTATAACTCAAGAAAAGATAGATAATGCAATACAAAGACTTATAAAGGCTCAAAAACCTATAAATTTCAATAGTGTTGCAAGTGAAAGTGGAATTACTAAAAAAACACTTTATGATAATAAGAACATTAGAGAACGTATAGAAATGCTTAGACATCAGCAATCACAAGTACCTACTCCATCACAAGTGAAAAGAGAAATGGATGATAATAATAAGGATGCTATAATTGCAAGTTTAAAAAGAAAGATAAAAAGACTTGAAGAAGAAAATAAAGAACTTAGAGAGCAAGTTAAAATTAATTATGCAGATATTTATAAACTTTTGTAATTTTATGGTGTTAATAGTATAATTAAACATATAAATTAATTCGCAATTGTATTATAGAACTAAATCGCTAAAAGCGACGGCTGGGGAAAATGATTAAAGAAAAGTTTATA
>OGSQ01000234.1_pt1 | contig 32040 bp, 35 predicted proteins | sample 1573921 | NCBI WGS metagenome assembly OGSQ01 (sample SAMN03295832, study PRJEB24534) | human gut metagenome | isolation source: fecal sample 7 from infant 4 | host: Homo sapiens | place: USA: Pittsburgh, PA | collected 2014-07 | reverse complement strand
AAATTATTTTATTCTTTTATAATAAACTTATATGGACATTAGGCTTTATTTGTTCACTGTAAGCGAACAAATTTAATAGTCTTAGTTACATATTTAAAAGAACTTATTAGCATATTTATTCATAAAAACACCCACCAATATGAATAAAATTCTATTAGTGGGTGTTTTTTAATTACTATATCTATTTATGAATTTCTCAATTCTATTTAAGGCTTCTTTTAATTCCTTATGAGAGTAACAATAAGATATTCTAATAAATCCTTCTCCTCCAACTCCAAAGGCATCCCCTGGAACACAGGCAACTTTTTCTTCATATAATAGCTTTTCACAAAACAACTCAGATTTTAAATTATATTTCTTTATAGAAGGAAATATATAAAAGGCTCCTTTAGGCGAAACAAAATCCATATTCATCTTTCTAAGCCTATCTTCTATATAAGCCTTTCTTCTTATAAATTCTTCTTTCATATAATCTACATTATAAAGTCCATATTTAAGACCTTCTACAACTCCATACTGCCCTACTGAATTAGTACAAGACACATTATATTGATGTACTTTTCCAATTTCATCAAGTTTCTCCTTTTTAGCTGCAACAAATCCTACTCTAATACCTGTAATAGAAAACATTTTAGAAAAACCGCCAATATATATTACATTATCTATAACATCTTCATTCATAGCAATACTATAATATTCATCGTAACAAAGAGATTCATATAATTCATCGCTTATTATAGTTAATTTATTTTCTTTTATAATTTCTAATAAATTGTTATATTCGCTCTTACTTAATATAGCTCCAGTTGGATTAGATGGATATGATAAAATCATATACTTTATATCTTCTTCTTTTATTAATCTTTTTAACATTTCAAAATCTAAAGAAAAATCATCCTTTAGTTTATAATTTATAACTTCCCCGCCTATTATTTTAACAATATTTTCATAAGCTGGATAAGCTGGAGTAGGAATTAAAACTTTATCTCCTTTGTTTATTATAGAAACTAAAGATGAAAATAAAGCTTCACTTCCACCTACAGTAACACAAATCTCATCATCCTCATAATTAATTCCCTTAGCTTTTAAATACTTTGATATTTCTTTTCTTAATTCTAAAAGCCCAAAATTATCTGTATATACAGTCTTATCCTCTTTTATTGCTTTTATCATTCCATTTTTTATTTCTTTAGGTGTCTTAAAATCAGGTTGCCCTAAGGTTAATGATATAGCCCCATCAACATTTTTTACCTTATTAAAAAACCTTCTTATTCCAGACATTTTTATCTCATTTAAATTCTCATTCATTTTTTGCCCCCTATTGCTTAAAATTCTATTCCTTCTCTAGCTGGAACTCCTTCTTCAAAATAATGCTTAATACACTTCATTTCTGTAACTAAATTACTTTTCTCTATTATTTCTTTAGGAACGTTTCTTCCTGTTAATATTATTTCCATAGATTCAGGTTTATTATCTAATATATACATAACTTCTTCTACACTAAGAAATTCATTTGACAATACAGCCATAATTTCATCAATAATTAAAACATCACATTTATCTTCCTTAATAACTTCAAGTATAAAATTATATCCATCTCTAATTTCTAATTTTAATCCTTCAAGTTCCTCTTCTGATAAGTTCCATGTAAAATCCTTTGGCTTTTCAAATCTAAATATTTTAAAATTATCTCCAAGTTCATCTATGGTTTTAAGTTCACCAGTTTTGCCTCCCTTTAAGAATTGCAACATATAAACTTTTAACCCATTACCATAAGCTCTAATTCCTTGGCCAATAGCTGCAGTTGTCTTTCCTTTACCTTCTCCAGTATAAACTTGAATTAATCCTTTTTCTAATTTCAATTTTATCAACTCCTTTTTATAGATTTTACATTAAGTATAATTTACTTGCAAATAATATTATTATTTGTATTTTATATTTCCTAACACTTGCTATCCTTCCAATATATTGATATAATTTCTTCAAATTAATATTAATTTGGGGAGGATTTATTTATGAATTATAACGATTTAACCGATCCTTATGAAATTGCAAAATTTATAAGAGATTCTGTAAAGATAACACCTGTTAAAGCCTATATAAATGGGGACTTAAGCAGAGTTGAATTCAATAATATAGAATGGTATGGAAGCAATAATTTTTATATTTTATTTGGAGAATCAAATATACTTAAAGAATTTATAGAAAAAAATAAATCTTTAATAAATCATTTTAGAATAGAAAATGATAGAAGAAATTCTGCTATTCCTATGTTAAACCTTCTAGAAGTTAACGCTAGAATCGAGCCTGGTGCAATAATAAGAGATAGAGTAAAGATAGAAGAAAATGCTGTTATTATGATGGGTGCTGTTATTAATATAGGTGCTGAAATTGGTGAAGGTACTATGATAGATATGAATGCAGTCCTTGGGGCTAGAGCTAAAATAGGAAAAAGATCTCATATTGGTGCTGGTGCTGTAGTGGCTGGAGTTTTAGAACCACCAAGTAAATCTCCATGTGAAATAGGAGATGATGTATTAATAGGTGCCAATGCAGTAATTTTAGAAGGTGTTCGTGTTGGTAATGGAGCTGTCATTGCTGCAGGTTCTATTGTAACAAAGGATGTTCCATCTGGAGTTGTTGTTGCAGGTAGTCCAGCTAAAATTATAAAATCTGTAGATGAGCACACAAAAGATAAAACAAAAATTCTAGAAGATCTAAGAAAATAAAATACATATTAAATAAGGAGCTGTTACCAGCTCCTTATTTATTACATAACTTCTTGTTCATTAACTTCATTAACAGGGTCTACTTGTTCCTCTTGAACTCTTTCCATCTTTGAAACTGATACTTCATAAGCAATTTTCTTTATTACATCAGTATCACTAACCTTTTTTTGATATTCTCTGCTTTGTAGTCTACCCCAAACTCTAATATTATCTCCTACTTCTAAGCTTTGACAAAATCTAGAGTTTCTTCCCCAAGCTATAGTAGGAATATAATCTGATTTATTATAAGCTCTATTTACAGCTAATAATACATCAGCAATTTCTCTTCCAAATGGTGTTGTTCTATAAACTGGTTCCTTACATATATATCCATCTAAGAAAATTTCATTAGGATTCTTACTTCTTTCAATACACGGTTCTATGTTCCTAGCAAAAACTGTTAATATTAATTTATTAGATCCGTCTACGAATTTATTATAAGATCTTAGTTGACCATCTACAATTATCTCTTTCCCAATTGATAAATCCATATTTGCTATTAATCTCTCTGATACAGTTATATTTAAAATATCAACTGAGTCACTAAGTCTCATAACCTCCATAGAAAATGTATAAAACCCTTCCCCATACATTTCATGACTGAATTCTAATTCTGATATTACCTTTCCCTCTAAATAAATCTTGTTATTTAACATCAAGTTGTCCATCACTAACCCCTCTCTCCCTTAGTAATAATTTTTATTCCTTTGCTTTTTTAATCTTTATGGATACATTTCCATTATAATACATTATATCATCATTTTTCAATATTTTTTAATTATTTTTTATTTGTTCTCCATTTTCATTAATAAAATAATCGCCATAGTAAATGATTTCACCTACTTTAGCAAATTTATAACCTTCTTTTAATAATTCATCAATTATCTTATCTAAATTTCCAGGAGTATATTTAGCGTTATTATGAAATAATAGTATTGATCCAGGAGCAACTTTCTTCATAACTCTGCTATATTCTTCAATTGCACTACTTTGCTTCCAGTCTACAGAATCTACATCCCACTGAATACTAATCATTCCTTGATTATATATAAATTCACATGCTTTTTTATTATAATCTCCACTTGGAAATCTAAATAGCTTTATCTCTTCACCAGTTACATCCTTAATAATTTTATTAGTCTTATCAAGTTCTTCCTTCATCTTTTCTTCGGTAATTTTACTAAACATGGGATGCTTATAGCTATGATTTCCTATTTCATGACCTCCCTCCTTTATTTTTATAAGTTTTTCTCTGTTTTCATCACTATAATTAACCCAACCTCCCATTATAAAAAAGGTTGCCTTTACATTATATTTATCTAGTACCTCTAATATGTTATATAATTCTTCTTTTTCAGCCCAATTTATATCAAAAGTAATAGCTATAACTTTTTCTTCTGTTTTAACCCTATATATAGGCTTATCATTTTTAATTTCTGCTAAGCTAAGTTTAGCTTTTTCAGTAAATAATATAGATACTATTATTGTTGAAATTAATAATAGTAAACTTAATCCAACCCTATACCTTCTATTCATAAATTCTCCTAATAAGTGATTCATTTAATTTATATTCTGTTTTTTTATATTAATGACAATAATATGTAGTTATGAAATTTTTAAATATTATGTTATAATAAATCTATACTTTCTAAATGGAGGTTTAATATGTACGAAAACTCAGCTGAATTAGCAGAAAATAAATTATTAGTATTATATGTAATTGATTCATTAAAACATCCTATTACGAATACTCAATTAACAGAAATTATCTTAGAAAATAATTTTATAAATTACTTTACTCTTCAACAATATATTAGTGAACTAATAACTTCAGATTTTCTAAGATATGAAACAGTTAATGAAAAGAATCTTATTCGTATTACTGAAAAAGGTACCAATACCCTTTCATTCTTTTCTGATAGGATTTCTTCAATTAAAAAGAAGATAATCGACGATTACCTTCTTTCAATAGTAGACTCTATAAAAAAAGAATTAACTATTCATAGTGATTATACCCTTGGAGAAGATGACTCCTTTATTGTAGACTTACAGGCTTTAGAAAATGATAATTTACTAATATCTCTAAAAGTTTCAGTACCTACAAAAAAACAAGCAGTATCTCTATGCAATAGGTGGAAGGATAACCCTTCTGATATATATAATAAAATTATGAACTCTTTATTTAATGATTCAAACTAATATAAAGTCATAGCATTAGGTTCTTTCCCTACTGTTATGGCTTTTGTATTATTATTACGCAAGTCTAAGCATATCACTCTTCCATTAAAATAGTCCCCAATATATAGTATATTTCTATATTTAACTATAGATCTAGGCATACCACCTACTATTATTTCAGTTACTTTATTTAAATTTAACTTATCTATCAGTGTTATACTACCATCCATTAAATTACATATATATAATATATCTTCTTCTTCAATAATGTCTATTGGTACTTTGCCTACTTCTATTTTCCTTAATGATTTTAATGTAATTAAATCAAAAACTTCTATATATCCATTATTTTCATCACCCATATAACTTTCACAAACATATAATAGTTTACCGTCCTTTGATACCCTAACCTTAGTAGGATATTCTAATGTAGTCAATTCTCCTATTATATTATTAGATACTATATCAATTACAGATATATTATTACTTTGAAAATTAGTGATAAAAATTAGCCCTAATTCTTTGCTTAACTCAATATTATAGGGCCAATTATTAGTTTTTATTTCTAATATCATTTTATTTTCCTCTATATCATAAACAACAACAGAATTAGATTCAGAACATACAATGTACAAATTATTATTATAGCCAATTAAATCATTTGGATGCTCTCCAACATAAGTAGAGTCTATTTCCTTTAAAGTATCCATATTTAATATTGAAATAGAATTACTATAACTATTAACTACATAAGCTATATTATTTTTGATATAAATCCCATTTGGTCCTAGTGGTTTTTCCCCTATAGTTAGTAATATTTCTTTATAATCTACACTTAGATCAAGTGACTTTACCAATGACATTTTACTAATACAATCACTGCCAGTATTACATACAATCAAAGAGTTCATCCTATCCCACCTTTTATTTCTCTTATTATAATATATACATTTATATTATATGTTTAAGCTATTTTTTCGGACCATAATTTTATCTTTTCACTTAAAATTCTACAAATTACTTTATTTTTAATTAATATGATTATATAATAATCTTGCAATAAATTTTGGAGGTATAATAGATGTTTATTTATAAGACTAAAGGGGTATGTGCAACAGAAATTCACTTAGATATTGAAAATGATACTATTAAGAGTGTAGAATTTATTAGAGGTTGCCAAGGAAATCTAACAGGAATATCAGCATTAGTGGCTGGTATGAATATTGATGATGCAATAAATAAACTTAGAGGAATAGATTGCCGTAATAAAGGCACTTCTTGCCCTGATCAATTATCAAAGGCTTTAGAAGAATATAAACTAAGTGCTTAAGGAGCTGTCACACAGCTCCTAATTTTATTTCTAATCTTTTATATTTCTTTATATTCTTTACTATCATTTTTCTCACTTCCTCTAAAGGAAATTTTTCTCCAGGACAAAGAGTACTATATACTTCTTTATGCCCAATAATCTTATAAATATCATATTTTAAAGAAATATATAATGATAAATTTATTAAATTCTTTAATTGTGCTTCTTTCACTTCTTCATCTTCAAAATTACCCTCTAAGCAAATACCAATAGAACTACTATTTTCACCTAAAGTATGAGCTCCTTCTGAACCTTCAGGTCTCCCCTCATATATAGTACCATTCTTGCTTATGTAAAAGTTATATCCTATTCCCTTCCATCCTTTTGACTTGTGAAATTCATTAATTTCTTCGGGAGAAGCCTTTGCTAAAGCAGTATGATGAATAATAATTTTATTTGGTTTATTATTCATATTTAAATTTTCTTTCCAGTTATAATCAACCTTCATAATATTTAAACTTTTCTCCATTTCATTTATTTCAGCAGTTGAAATGTGAATATTATAGTATTTTCTATAACTTATTTTAAAGTATTCTCTTATACCATCTTTGAAAAATATAGCCAAAGAAAAAATAAGGACTAAAAATAATAAAATATAGATATATACTTTTTTTACTCTTATAATAATAATCAAACAAACCAATCTCCTAAATCAATCCTATACTTATAATTTATTGCAAAAAAAAGTAAGTATTCTTATTTTAGAATACTTACTTAGAAATTTACTTATTATAATAAATAGCTACTTATTAAAACTACAATAGATCCTATTAATATGGAAGAACTAATTAAATCCATATTAATTTTAATATTAGAAGCTGAAACTATTCTTTCTTTTTCAGCAATGTTATTTTCTAAAACTATATTTGCAAAATACTGTGGATTAACTTGGCCAAACTCTTGTAACGATAAGCTTTGATTGCTTCCACTTATTGAAGAAAATAATACTATCATCAATATTAATATTCCTTCAATGAAAAGTACATCCTTTAAGTGAAATCCTCTTAAGCTAGAAATTACTCCTGCAATTAGAAATAAAGATACTAAATTAGCAATAAAAATTAATATAAATTTTCTTAAGCTTTTAGATTTATTTTTTATCATAAGAACCATCATCCACCTTTCTCTGATATCATTTACATATTAGCATTTATGCGGATTTATTACAATATCTACTACCTTCTTCTAAAGCTAGTTTAATTACTAATTTTTTAAAGTTTAACTATGTTTTTTATAAAAAATATCATCTAATAACCAATGATATTTTTTATATTTAATGAAAGACATTTAAATTTATCGATTTCCTAAATTTATAATTTTCTTTCTTATCTAATATATTTTATATATAAAATGAACATCGTTCAAAAAACTTCAAAATTTGATGATATTTAAAGCATTTACGAGAGAATCCTTATAATTTAATCCTAAATAAAATTTGATATTTCATAGTTCAAAGAGTAGTATTAAATTAATATTAATCGATAATAATTATTAAAGGAGTGTTTATATGAATAATTTCATGAATGATATTAGAAACAAAAGTAATCTTCTTCATAAAGCAACTGAAAATTCAGGCTTTACACATAGATTTCTTGCTAAAGGTGCAAACTTAGAAAGCTATACAGAATATATTTATAACTTATCTTTTGTATATGATGCTATTGAAACAAATTTAAATAAATATAAGGATTTAGATGAAGTTAAACCTTTTGTTACAACTGAACTTTTTAGAACAGAAGCAATTAGAAATGACGTAAGAGCTCTAGGAAATAATAAAGATTTAGAAGTTCTTTCTTCAACTTTAGCTTATGTAGATAAGATAAATACTGTTGCTGAGAATAATCCAAAATTATTAATAGCTCATGGGTATATAAGATTTTTAGCCGATTTATTTGGAGGTAGAATGTTCTATTCTCTATTAAAAGAAGAGTACCATGTTTCAGATGAAGCTCTTAACTATTATGCTTATGAAAATTTAGGTGAGATAAAAACTTATGTTATGAAATATCATATGATGTTAGCTAATCTAAAGCTTACTGAAGAAGAACAAAAACAATTTATTATTGAAGTATCTAATGCTTATATTTACAACATTTCAATATCCAATGAATTAGATGCTAAATACTTCTAGGAATAAAGGAACTTGAATGATGTGCACCCCCAAATGTTAGACACTATATCTAACATTTGGAGGTGTATTTTTTATATATAATAAATAATTGTATCTTTTGATTTTTTATAATTATCTACTAGATCTTCTAAAGTTATTGAAGAAAAATAATCTTTAATAATATTATTTATATCTTTCCACAAATTCTTATTTATAAACTCTTCTAATTCATTTTCTTCCTTATCATTTATATCTATAAAAATATTATCACCTTCTAGAATCTTTAAGATTTCTAGTATAGTTAATTCTCTTATATCTTTACCTAAACTATATCCACCTTGTGCGCCTTTTCTACCTACTATAATACCAGCTTTTCTTAACAATGAAAAAATTTGTTCTAGATATCTTTCAGATATATTTTGTCGTTCTGATATAGCTTTAATCGTAACATTTTCAGAATCCATATTAATAGATAGGTCAATTAGAGCCCTTAATCCATATCTTCCTTTAGTTGAAATCTTCACTTAATCACCTTTTTCTATTTATTCTATAGTTTATATAATAAAAGTCATCACTAAAAATAGCAATGACTTAATAATAAATTATTTATATAAATCAGTAGATAAATATCTTTCTCCTGTATCTGGTAAAATAACTACTATATTTTTATCTTTATTTTCTTCTCTTTTTGCTAATTCTGTAGCTGCAACTATTGCTGCACCTGATGATATCCCTACTAATAATCCTTCTGTTCTTGCTAAATCCTTTGATGCTTTGAATGCATCTTCATTTTCAACTTTTATAACTTCATCTATTATTGATACATTTAAGTTCTTTGGTATAAATCCTGCTCCTATACCTTGTAATTTATGTGGTCCTGGATTTCCACCTGAAATAACTGGTGAATTTGTTGGTTCAACAGCTACAATTTTTACATCAGATTTTCTTGCCTTTAAAACTTCACCTATTCCTGTTAAAGTTCCCCCTGTACCAACTCCAGCAACTACTATATCTACTTGTCCATCTGTATCATTCCAAATCTCTTCTGCAGTTGTTACTCTATGGATTTGTGGATTTGCTGGGTTTTCAAATTGTTGAAGTATTATAGAATTTTCAATTGATGCTTTAAGTTCATTAGCTTTTGCTATAGCACCCTTCATTCCTTCTGCTCCTGGAGTTAATACTAATTCAGCTCCTAATGCTTTTAATAAACTCCTTCTTTCCATACTCATTGTTTCAGGCATTGTTAAAATCAATCTATATCCTTTTGCAGCTGAAATATATGCTAAAGCTATTCCTGTATTTCCACTAGTTGGTTCAATGATAACTGTGTCTTTGTTTAATAACCCCTCTTTTTCTGCAGCTTCTATCATTCCAAATCCAATTCTATCCTTTACGCTGCCACCTGGGTTAAAATATTCTAACTTTCCAATAATTTTTCCTAAAACATTTTTTTCATTATTATAATTTTCAAGTTCAAGTAATGGTGTATTTCCTATTAATTGAACTAAACTTTTTGCAATTTTCATATTTCTCTCCTTTCCCTACTATTCCGATATGTTTTTATAATATAATAATACTCCATTTTATATAATTTGTGAATACTTTTTTATATTTATTTCAAAAAAAAAAAAAAAATAAGGCTGTCTAAACAACCTTATTTTAAAAACCAAAAATTATTGAAGTGATTTATTTTAAATCACTATAAATATATTTTTTATAAACTTCTAAAGGAGTTTATTCCTGAATTTCACATTTTTCATTATTAATTTTACATTGTGCGAAAGTTCAAGTTTTATTTAGTTTTTATAGCTTTTATGAACATTTTAAAGAAATTAAATAAAACATATGCTATTATAGCTGTTGTTACATATATTTGAATTCCAGATATTTGTTTCACTATATTACCTAGAACCTCATTTCCACTACTAATTAGGAATCCTGACATTTTTATTGAAGCCACAATACCTATAGCCATAGGGAATGTTAAGCCAGCAAAGGCTGGAGTAAATTCAAATGAGAAAAATCCTGGTAGCTTGTACAATACAAATAATAAAGTAACAAAAGCCACTAAATATAATAAAGAAATAACTACTTTATTAGGATTTTCTACAACATTTAAATATGAAACTACACAAAGGCTAGATGGTGCTAGTAATATTGCTTGCGTATGATAAAAAGCATCTTTTAATGGATATTTTATTAATCTTATTACCATAAATGGCATTATAATTACTAAAGCTAAAATTCCATAGTATAATACTATTTTACTAATAAGAGGCTCATTCATTGCAGAACCAACAACTACAGAAACCATTATTCCATTAAATGTTACAAACCAGCTTGGTACAAAAGTATCTTTATTAACACCTTTAATTACATTTCTATATATAAAAATTAATAAATGTATTGTATGTAATATTAATCCTATAGACCATAATGCTTTTCCTAAAAAATTATTATAATCAAAATAATATGATCCTAAAATCATTGTAATCATTGTAAAACCTGCATATAAACTAGCTGGAACAGTATTTGAATATTCCTTTTTACATGTATTTGTAAATGCTATAATTTTAACTAAGTAAGCCATTAAAATTATAGTAGCTACCCACATAGTTAAATGCCTTACAAAGCTATATCCTAATGTAGAATAAACATTTGATAATGTTGCAGCTCCAACCATTGTCGGTAATAATGGTACAGGAATATTTTCGATTTTTTTCAGTAAATTATTTTTCATTTCTACCTCCTAAATTAATTTAAGAATACTAAATTAACTTTTCATCCGTTACTATGTTAATTATTTCACTTGATTGTTTATAATTAAACAAACTTTCTCTTCAATTATACTTTATACCAATTATATTTCTGTGATTATTATCACAGTTTTAGTTTTTTATAGTAAAAAATTAAAAATAATTATTTCTTTTAAGAGAAATAACCCTAAAGAAAGTTAAATACTTACTTTAAGGTTATTCCAATAATTATATCTGATATATATAAAATTTATTTTAAAATATAATATTAACTTCTTTTATAGCTTTTAACTAACATATGCAGAAAATTATATAAAACAAAAGCTATTATTGTAGTAGTAATATAAATTTGAATACCACTTATTTCTTTTGCTATATAAGATAATGATTTATATCCTATACTTTCAAAAAATGAAGATGCTTTTATAGAAGCAACTATTCCTATAGCCATAGGGAATGTTAAACCTGCAAAACCTGGTGTAAATGTATAGGAAAAAAACTTAGGTAGCATATATATTATGAATAATAGTGTCAGAAATATTATTATATATAAAATTCCAATTATGATCTTATTAGGGTTATTTATATAATTTAAATAACTAACTAAACAAAGGCTTGATGGTGCAAGCAAAATTGCTTGTGTATGAAATAAGGCTTCATTTATAGGTTCCCTTCTTAATCTCATAATCATAAAAGGTAAAATTATAATAAATACTGCTATACCATAATAAACTATAATCTTCCCTATAAAAGGTTCATTCATAGGCTTTCCAACTACTGTAGAAACCATAATTCCATTGTAAGTTACAAACCAACTTGGTACAAAAGTTTCTTTTTTAACCCCTAAAAATACATTTCTATATGTGAATATTACTATATGAATTGCATGTAATAATATTCCTATAATCCATAAGCCTTTTCCTAACACTTTATTATAACTAAAATAATAGGACCCCAAAATCATTAATAGCATGGTAAATGCTGCATAAAGACTTGCTGGTACTGTATTACTATATTCACTTTTACAAGTATCAAAATATAATGTTATCTTAATTATATATGCGAATAAAATTAAAGTAGTAATTATCATGGTGATATGTCTAATCCAATTATAGCCTAATATCTGATATACATTAGATAATGTTGCTGCTCCCACCATAGTAGGTAAAATAGGTACTGGCATATTCTTAATTTTTTTTATTATACTTTTATTTTCCAAATATATCACCTACTTTTTAATAAACAAACTGCAAGTCTTGTGTTTCATTAAAGAAATCAGAATAATCTATATCAAATAAAGGCTTTTTAACTCTATCAACATTTATTTTTTGTTTTATTAATTGAGTCAACACACCAACATAAGATAAATCCCCTTGAACTATAGCTCCATAAATAGCTCCATCTTTATATATTATTTTCTTATAATCCTTACCATCTATATCAATTATTTCTTCATAAGTATCGTCTGGCTTAGTAACTAAACCTAGAGACATAGTTGCTAAACCACAAAAATTCATAGTATTCTTAGTGGCAAAAAAATCTTCCATAAAAGTTTCTTTTCCTACCATATTATTTGCCGCAATCATTCCTTCTTTAACAGCTATTGGCCATATTGGACTTCTACCAGTTATATCTCCTGCTCCATATATATCTCTAACATTTGTTTCTCCTTTTTCATTAATTATTAATCCAAACTTATCACATTCAATTCCAGTGTCTTTTAAAAAGCCAACATTTGCTCTTACTCCCGCACAGGCAATAATTAACTCACAAGGAACCTCCTCTCCAGTATTTAGCATTATTGAAACTGGATTATTATCATCATCAACAATTACTTTTTCTGCCTTTACTGAAAATTTTAATTTAACCCCTTCTTTCATTAATCTTTCTTCATACTTACTGGCTGCATACTTATCTAATTGTAATGGAAGTAATCTGTCTCCCATTTCTATTAATGTTAAATTAACATCATATCCTAACAGTCCTGCTAATGCATCTACCCCTACAAGCCCTGCTCCTAATATAGCTATATTTCTTACCTTTGTTACTATTTCTTTAATCCTAATGGCATCATCTAAGTTTCTTAAACCAATAACATTATTGGCAGTCCTTAGGTTTTCTATTGGTGGTAAAAATGAAGAAGCACCTGTAGATAACAATAATTTATCATATTCTATATTACTTCCATTATCTAAAATTATTTTTTTATCTTTAATTTCTATTCCAACTACTTCTACTCCCTTAATCCATTCTATATCATACATATCAAAAAAATTATCTGGTGTGAAATCTAATGCTTCTATTTCTCTTCTGCCATCTAAGAAATGATGAAGTATACACCTAGAATAAACTTGTTCATCTTTAGAAACCAATACTATTTTACATTCTTTGTTAAACTGCCTAAGAGTTCTAGCTGCATTTATTCCTGCTGCTGATGCCCCTATAATTACATATTTCATTATTCTTCTACCTCCTGTAGGGTTAATGCATCCATAGGACAATTAGCCACACATTGTGGATAATTACTTTCTAGAGAGATACACATATCACACTTCATAACTTCTCTATTAGTTTGATAATCCATCTTTAATACCCCATATGGACATCCCATAATACACATATAGCAAGTAGCACATCTACTCTTATCATAAATTACATATCCAGTTTCATCATCTCTTCTCATGGCCCCAGTTGGGCAAGCATAGACACATTCTGGTCTAGTACAATGTCTACAATAAATTGGAGCATATCTTCCTTCACTATTAATTACTATTCTACCTCTTGTATCTCTACAACCATGAGAAACCTTACAAGCTGTAGTACAAGTTAAGCAGCCAATACATTTCTTTCTATCAATTTTAATTCTCTTCATAGTTATCACCTTTTATCTTTTCTATCTTTACTGGTACATATTTATAATTAGGTTCCTTCGAATAAGTATCAAAAACTGAAGTTAATACAGAATTGGTTTCTATATAGTGCATTGGCGCATAAACATCGCCCCTTTTCACACTTCTACTTAATTTAACTAAAAAAGTGTTAGTTATACCATTTGGTGAACTTACTTTAACTTTATCATTTTCTTTAATACCTAACTCTTCTGCTAAATCAGTATTAAAATTTATATATCCTTCTTTTACTATTATTGCTTCTACATCTGGTATTTCTCTTGTTCTAGTTTGTGTATGCCATTGACCAACAGTTGCTCTACCTGTATTTAAAATATAAGGATATTCTTCTGATCTATCAAATGGTGGATTTAGAATATCTTCATAAATAAATTTAGCTTTTTTATTTGGTGTGAAAAATTTTCCATCTTCAAATAATCGTCTTTCTAGCTGAACATTTTCTTCGCCTTCTTTATATGGCCATTGTATTCCCTTAGAACCATCTAAAGCATCATAATCCACTCCAGTTATATCACAAGGCATACCTTTACTACATTTCTTTAAAATTTCAAATGCATCCTTAGGAGTTCTCCATTTATCTAATAAACTTCCCATACCTAAGGCATCTCCTATTCCAAGCATAATATCATAGTCTGTTAATTCATTTTCCTTTTTTTCTAATACTGGTAGTACTTTAGACAATCTTCTTTCAGTATTAATAATAAGGCCTTCCTTTTTCAATCCGCTAGTTGATGGAAGTATTAAATCAGCATATCTACAAGTTTGAGTATCAGAATATATATCTTGAACTGCTAAAAATTCTAATTTTTCTGCTGCTTTTTTAAACTCTAAATCATTAATCCAAGAAACTAAAGGATTTGTTGCTATAACCCATAGTGCTTTAATTTCACCATTATTTATTCCATCAACTATTTCGTTATATGGTTTTGTTGGTTTCTTAGGTAAAATATCTTCATCTACTTCTAACACTTCAGCTATTGCTTTTCTTCTCTTTTCATCACTATATTCTCCACCACCATAAAAACCTGTGGTATTACTAAAAAGTCTTGAACCCATAGCATTACATTGACCTGTTATAGAATTTGCTCCAGTTCCTGGCTTTCCTATGTTTCCTGTCATAAGTGCCAAATTAATAATAGACTGTGCAGTTCTTACAGCTTGAAAGCCTTGATTTACTCCCATAGTCCACCAAAAAGAAACTCTCTTCCCCTTATTAATTATTTCTGCAAGTTCTAGAACTCTTCCCTTTGATATTCCTGTATATTCTTCAACATCATTAATATCATATTTTTTAACATGATTTTTAAAGCCTTCAAAATCCTCCGTATTACTTCTTATAAAATCTGTATCTATCCATCCTTTTTCTATTAATACATTGGCTAATGTATAGAATAGTCTAATATCTGATTTAGCTTTAATATCTATCCACATATCAGCTCTTGATGCAGTTTCACTCTTTCTAGGGTCTATTACTATAACCTTTTTGTTTTCATTTTTATTTTTTAAAACCTTACCCCATAAAATAGGATGAGCTACTACTGGATTACATCCAACAAATATCATTACATCTGAATGTTCTAAATCCTCTAAAGTATACGGTGGAGCATCAAATCCAAAACTTTGCTTATAAGCTACAACTGAAGTAGCCATGCAAAGGCGAGTATTCCCATCTCCATTTCCACCTAAAAATGTTCTTCCAATATGCCCTGCCAATGCCATTTCTTCACTTAAAAGTTGTCCAGTGCTTAAAAACGCAAAGCTTTCTTTCCCATGTTTTTCTTGAATCCTTTTTACATTTTCAGCGAAAATTTTAAAAGCCTCTTCCCAAGATATATGTTCAAATTCATCATTTTCTTTTCTTAATAGTGGTAAAACCGGATTCTCATATATTGTATTTTGTTTATCTAAATTCAACCCTTTCACACAACAAAAACCTCTATTAATTGGATAATCTTCAGATGGTTTAACTCTTTCAATAAATCCTTTATCGTCTACATGAAAATCAAAATTACAAGCTATTGAGCAATAATTACAAGTGGATCTTACAACCTTCATAATATTTCTCCTTTATTTCATATTCTTTTCATATTTAGTATTACAAGGATTTACTTAAGTTATTCACAGAGTAATAATTTATAATTTCTTCAAATAATAAAAAAGAAGATATATATTATATTTCTTTTGAATTTATAAAATCCAAGTTTCAAATATAATAAATATCTTCTTTAATAATAAAAATAATATTTTTTATAGAGTAAATGTTCTCTTCTCATTTTCTATAAGCTTACATTTATCTCCTACTCTAACCTTTCCACCTTTTAAAACTCTTGTAAATATACCATTTTTAGGCATTATACATTCCCCAACTTGATAATAAATTGCACACTTATCATGACATTCCTTACCTATTTGAGTTACTTCTAATAATACTTCCCCAACTTCTAATTTTTGTCCTATTGGTAATTTGTTTAATTCAAAGCCTTCAACTACTAAATTTTCTCCAAAGGCTCCAAAATCAACATCTCCACCTTTTTTTCTAAATTCATCTATTTTTTCAAAAGCTAATAAACTAACTTGTCTATGCCATTTTCCAGCATGAGCATCCCCTTCTATTCCAAAGTCTTCAATGAAGTTTGCTTCCTTAACTTCTTCTTTTAATGTCCCCTTATGCTTACTTGTACATATAGCTAATACCTTGCACATATTAATTATCCTCCAATTTGATTCATAAACTTTAATTCTTTATTTTCACTTTTTCTCATAAATAAGTGTTTTTCTGGTTTATTATAAATATTATCTTTTATTACCTTTAATATTTCTTCGTCACTTGCACCATTTCTAAGTAATTTTTTCAAATCAATACCATAATTGTAGTGAAGGCATTGTTTTAAAAATCCTTCTGATGTAAGCCTTATTCTATTACATTCCTCACAAAAACAATTACTAATAGCACTTATAAAGCCAACTTTACCTTTAGCATTCTTTAATTTAATATAAGTCGCTGGTCCACCATTTTTGTTTTTATTTACTTCTTCTATATCACTATAATTTTCATTAATTAACTTTATGATTTCTTCGTTGCTTACCCCTTTAAACTTACTACCAACTCCTATTGGCATAAGTTCTATAAATCTAACATCTACAGTTTTATCTAAAGTTAAATTTACAAAATCTAATATTTCATCTTCATTCATGCCCTTTATCATAACTGAATTAATCTTAACTTTAATTCCATGTTCCAAACATTTATCTATAGATCCTAAGACTTTCTTTAAATCGCCAAGGCGTGTTAGCTTATTAAACATTCCAGCTTTCAATGAGTCTAAACTAATATTTACACCCTTTAAACCTGCTGTTTTTAACATATGTATTTTATCCTCTAATAGTATTCCATTTGTTGTAAGATATATCTCTTCAATACCTTCAATTTCATTGATTTCTTCAATTAATTCAACAATATCTTTTCTTACTAAAGGTTCTCCACCAGTTAATCTTATTTTCTTTATTCCAAGTTTTGAACAAGCCTTAACTATCTTACATATTTCATCCTTTGAAAGCTTTTCTTCATCATTAAAAAAATCATTTTCTTTTTCTTCCATGCAGTAAATGCATCTTAAGTTACATCTATCAGTTAATGAAATTCTTAAATAATCTATTTCTCTTCCATACTTATCTTTCATTATTAATTAAAGAGCTATTCATAAAAATTAAATTCTCCGCTCTTTCCTCCTGTTTTTTTAAGTAAATGAGTCCCCTCAATTACCATCCTCTTATCAACAGCTTTACACATATCATATATAGTTAATGCTGCTATAGTTGCTGCTGTTAAAGCTTCCATTTCTACTCCAGTTTTATCAACTATTTTTACTGTAGCCTTTATATCAATGCAAACTTCCTTATCATTTATTTCAAAATCTACATTACAGCTTGAAATCATTAAAGGATGACACATAGGAATTAAATTTGATGTCTGTTTACTTGCCATAATTCCAGCAATTCTAGCAACTCCTAGTACATCCCCCTTACCTATCTTCCCTTCTTTTATAAGGGATAATGTTTCTTCACTTACTCTTATTCTTGAAACTGCAATAGCAACTCTTTCAGTTTTATTTTTTTCAGAAACATCTACCATTCTAGCATTTCCACTATTATCAAAGTGAGTTAATTTGTTATCCATAAAAACCTCCTACTTTCCAAAAGAACAATGTGGAAATGTACAAACATTACAATCTAAACATAATCCACCATGACCATAAGAAGCTATATCTTCTAAAGTCAATCTTTCATCTGCTAAAACTCTTGGAAGTACTAAATCTAATACTGTTCTTTTAGAATACATAGCACAACTTGGAACCCCTAATATAGGTATATTATTATAATATGCTAACAAGAACATAGCTCCTGGTAATACTGGTGATCCATAGGTTACTAATTCCCCACCACATTCCTTAATTGCAGTTGGTGTAACATCATCAGGATCTACTGACATTCCTCCAGTACAAATTATCATATCTACCTTTTCATCTAATCCCTTTTGTATCTCTTCAATTATTCTTTCCTTAGAGTCTGGTAAAATAACTTGTCTTGTAACTTCACTACCATAATATCCAAGCTTAGACTTTATTACAGGTAAAAAGGCATCTTTTATTATACCTTTATAAACTTCATTTCCTGTAGTTATAAGCAAACACTTTTTAGGCTTTATTTCTTCAACATAAATTATATTTCTTTCTACTAACTCTTCTGCTTTAATTATTTTTTCTTCTTCTATTATTAAAGGAATAACTCTAGTAGCCCCTATCTTTTCACCTTTTCTAATTGGAGTGTTGTTATGTAATGTTGATACTATAATTTCTCCTAAACTATTTAACTTAAATAATTCATCTTTATTAATTTTTAATACTCCATCTCTTTCTGCAAAAAAATCTACTTTTCCTTCTTTAATTTCAGGGGATTTACTTACTCCCTCACCAAGAACAAGATTTGCTAGTCTTATGGCAGCATCATTTTCATGCAATTCGCCTTCTTTAGGCTCCCATACATATATATGCTCTTTTCCTATAGATAAAAGTTTTTCTATATCTTCTTCTTTAATAATATGACCTTTTTTAAATAGCCTACCTTTAAATTCCCCAGGTATTATTTGTGTTACATCATGGGATAAAATACATCCAACTGAATCATATACACTAATCATTTTCATATGAAACATCTCCTATATTATGATTATTTTCTTGCACATTCCTTTTCTATACCTAATAAAATTCCTAAACCATGTATTAGTTCATCTAATATAAAATCTAAAGCTTCCTCACAAGCCTTTGGACTTCCTGGTAAATTCACTATTAAAGTATTTCCTCTTATGCCAGATACTGCTCTTGATAACATTGCTCTTTTAGTTATTTCTAAACTAAACATTCTTATAGCTTCAGAAATTCCTGGAGTTTCTCTTTCAATTACTTCTTTAGTAGCTTCTGGAGTAATATCTCGTTTGGAAAATCCTGTTCCTCCAGTACTTAAAACTAAGTTTAAATTTAATTCATCACTCATATAAATAAACTCTTTTTTAAGGATTTCCTTTTCATCTGGTAAAACAATTTGTCTTTCGACTTTAAGCCCTTTTTCATCCATTATCCTTTTTATAACTGCTCCACTCTTATCTTCTCTTTCACCTGCATATCCTTTATCACTACTAGTAATAATTCCAACAGTATACATTAAATCTCCTCCAGTAATTTATATTCTTTTTCTGTATTTATATTTGAAAAATCCTTTAGGGATAATTTATTTTCTAATACTTTATATTTTGTAGATAGGATAAACTTTTGCAGCTTGTTTTCACCATTAAATAATGACTTTTCAATTTTAGGAATTAAACTTTTAGAATATATAGCACACATAGGTTGAAGTCTATCATTAATTCTAGGAACTAAAACCTCATAATCTCCTTCTATATTTCCAATTAAATCTAAAGTTTTTTTAGATATTAATGGCATATCACAAGCTATACATAAAACTTTATTATTTTTAGCATTTTTAAGTGCTGAATGAATTCCTGACAAAGGTCCATTTCCCTTATATATGTCAGGATAAACTTTTAAATTTAAACTTTTATAATCTTCTATGTTATTGGCTATTATTATTATTTCATCAAATTCTTTTCCTGAATTTATTATATTTTCTATAAAAGTTTTTTCTTTATATATTAATAATGCCTTATTTTTATAATTCATTCTGCTACTTTTTCCACCAGCTAATATTGCTAAAGTCTTATTAATCATTTTTCCTCCTAAAGTTTTATAATATCTACTAAATCTCCTGTTTTCATTTCTTCATTATTAGGATTAATTTCAATAATGCAATTTGAATTTAGTGCTGATCTTAATATTCCATTGCCTGATTTTTTTTGTGTAATATAAACCTTTTGCTTACAATTATCTATTTCAAAATATCCTCTTAAAAATTTATGTTTAAAATCTTTTTTTATAATTCCATCTGCTAATATAGCTTTATCTCTAATAATTCTAACATCTTTCTCTCCTGATAGCTTATTAAGAGAAGTTTTTACTAATAGTTCAAAGGTAGTTAATGCAGCCGTTGGATTTCCAGATAAACTAATGATAATACAATTATTAATTTTGCTACATAAAACTGCTGAACCCGGTTTAATAGTTATTTTCCAAAATAATATTTCGCCATCTATGCTTTTAATTGCATCTTTTAATAAATCTTTTTCTCCAACAGATACACCACCAGTAGTAATAATTATATCTGTTTCTTTAGAGGCTTTCTTTATTATTTTTCCTATTTCTGTATAATTGTCTTTTATATGCTTAACCTTATTTACTTCATATCCAAGTTCTATAAGTCTTGAAATAATTGAAAATTTATTACTATTATAAATTTTGCCATATTTAAGTTCTTCATTTAAATCACTAACTTCATCCCCAGTACTAAAAAAAGCAATTCTAGGCTTTTTATAAACCTTAATTTTATTAATACCAGAGCTAGCTATAATTCCAATATCTGAATAATCAAGTTTTTTATTAGCCTCAACAAGTAAATCTCCTTTAGAGATATCTTCACCTATAGGGCAAATGTTTTGATTTTCTGAAACTTCTTTTCTTATAACTATATTATTATCTTCTATAATTACATCTTCTTGTTTTATCACTACATTTGCACCTTCAGGTATTGGTGCTCCAGTCATTATTTTTATTGCTGTATTTTTAGTAACTGTTTTTTTACTAAATCCTCCAGCATAAACTTTATCTATTACTTCAATCTTATTATTTATAAAGGCATCTTCAGCAATAAGTGCATATCCATCCATTGCTGATTTATTAAATGGAGGATTATTTATTTTAGAGTATACACTTTCTGCTAAAACCTTATTTAATCCATTTAATAGAGGTACTTCCTCAATATCTAAACTTTCTATATTGTCATTTAAAATCTCTAAAGCTTCTTCTAAAGAAATAAAGGATCTCACAGTATTCCTCCTAAAAATAAAATAACTTATTATTCATATCTTTGTGAATAATAAGTCTAAATTTAAATATATTTAATAACTATAAATAGTCTTAAATTAGATTTAGTTTTTAATAAGCTAAATCTTATATTGATATTTAAATCAACTTATTTTCCTTCCCATAAATGTGGAGATACTATTTTTTCAAATATGTACCCTGTGAATTTAAATTCAGGTATAAGTTCCATAGAAATTCCTTAGGAAACTAATACTCTAGAAAACTTGATTGATTATATTATTAAATTTTATAATCTTTTTCTTGTAATATTAAATCTACAATTTTTTTAAAGTCATCTTTTTTTACTACTAAAATATCTTCAAAATTTAAGTCTTCATCACTAGCAATTGCAATTAGGTTTTCTTTTGGTGAAATAATTCCATCACTAAAACCCTTTCTATATACTTCTATTTTCCTCAAAGTACTCTTCTTATAGCCTTCCACTAAAATTACATCTTTATCCTTTGCCAAATTAATAATTTTTTCTAAAGGGATTTCTTCCTTAACTTCCTTTATTAATGCAAATCTCTTAGGAGAAGATATAATTACAGTTTCAGATCCTGCTTCTCTATGTTTATATGTATCTTTACCTTCTTTATCAATATCAAAACCATGAACATCGTGTTTAATAGTTCCAACAGTAAGATGCCTTTTTTTAAGTTCTCTAATAATACCTTCCATAACAAAGGTTTTTCCTACATTAGATTTATCTCCCACTATATTTATAACTTTAGGCATAATACTTCATCCTTCAACTTTACTTTTAATATTTAATAACTATTCTATGTAATCTTTTTCTATACTTATAATTATAACCCTTTTAATCATTTTAACCAATAAAAATATTATTAAGTTACTTTCAATTAGTCAATTTTTTTTGAATCTTATTTATTGAACTTTCCCTAAAAAAAACTACCTAAGCAATCTCTATATTAATGTTTTATTCTTTAGCTTATTCTTTCTTTATATTTATTAAATATTAAAGTACTACATAGCTTATTTAACTATATAATTTTCTAAAGAATAAAAAATAAATTTATATGGAAATTAGCATACTAACTTCCATATAAATAATTTTATTTATAACTAAACTCAAAATTCTTTTCTAAGTTAAAGAAATCAGCATAGTCTATTTCAAAAATATCTTTAGTAACCTTTGATATATCTATTTTTTCTTTAATTAATTGAGTCAAAATACCTGCGTATGATAAATCTCCTTGAATTATAGCTCCGTATATTTTGCCCTCTTTATGGATTATCTTCTTATAATTATCTTTCTCTATGCTTATCTCAACTTTATAAGTATCATCCTTAGGTTCTACATCTCCTAATGACATAGTAGCAATTCCTACAAAGTTCATTGTATTTTTGCTTCCAAAGAAGTCTGTCATTATCATTTCTTTATCTAACATGTTATGAGCAGCTATTATTCCTTCTTTTACTGCAGTTGGCCATATTGGATTTCTACCAGTAACGTCACCAGCACCATATATATCTTCAATATTAGTTTTTCCTTTTTCATCTATTATTAACCCAAATCTATCGCATTCAACATTACTATCAGCTAAGAATCCAATATTAGATCTTACACCAGTTGCAACTATTACTAATTCGCATGGTATTTCTTCCCCTGTGTTTATTAATAATGCCTTAGGATTATTTTCTTCATCAAGTATTAACTTTTCTGCTTTAACTCCTAATTTTAAATTAACACCCTTTTCTACAAATTTGCTTTCATATACTGAAGAAGTATATTTATCTAATTGAATAGGAAGTACTTTATCTCCCATTTCTACTAAAGAAATATTAACCCCAGTATCTATAAGTCCACTTATAGCATCTATTCCAACAAGTCCAGCTCCTAATACAACAACATTCTTCACCTTAGCAGCTTCTTCTTTTATTAAAATTGCATCCTCTAAATTTCTAAGACCTACTACATTTTTACCTTCTCTTAAACCTTCTACTGGAGGAATAAAAGCAGATGCACCACTACAAATCATTAATTTATCATAATTAATAGTTTCGCCATTTGAAAGCTTTAATACCTTTTCTTCATCTTTTAAAGCTACAACTTCTATACCTTTAATCCAGTTTATATTGTATTCTTCAAAAAAGTTTGTAGATGTAAAGTCCAACTTTTCAATACTTCTATGATTTGATATATAATGATGTAAAATACATCTTGAATATACTTCAGTATCCTTTGAAATTAATATAATTTCAGCATCTTTATCTAATTCTCTTAATGTTTTTGCACCGCTAATTCCAGCTGCAGATGCTCCTATAACTACATATCTCATTAATTAGATACCTCCTCTAATGTAATAGCTGCCATTGGACATCTTTCTACACATTGTGGTGATCCAGCATTTTCACAACCATCACATTTCATAATTTCCTTTTGAGTTCTACTATCAGCCTTTAAAACTCCATAAGGACATGCCATTATACACATATAGCAGCTTGCACAACGTTCCTTATCATAAGTAACTTTTCCTGTATTTTTATCCTTACTCATAGCCCCTGTCATACAAGTATATACACATTCTGGTCTATCACAATGTCTACAGAATATCGGAGCATACTTTCCATTACTGTCTATAGTAATTCTACTTCTTGTATCTTCTGAATTGTGAGATACTATGCATGCTGTTGTACATGTTAAACATCCAACACATTTAGATCTATCTATTTTAATTCTCTTCATATTTAAATCTCCTATTTCTTAGAAATATTTACTGCTACAGTTTTAAATGATGGTTCCTTTGAGTAAGGATCATAAACTGAAGGAGTAAGTGAATTTGTTTCTATATAGTGAATAGGTGCATATAATTGATCTTTCTTTACATTTTCTGAATATACAACGTTAAATTCACTAGTCTTTCCGTTTTGAGAAGTAATATTTACTCTTTCATTTTCTTCTATATCTAATTCTTTAGCTAATTCTGGATTCATTAATACATAAGATTCCTTGCTATAAATCTTATTGTGTTCTATTTCTCTTGATCTAACTTGAGTATGCCATTGACCTACTGTTCCTCTTCCACTATTAAATATATAAGGGAACTCTTCTGAAGTCTTTGTTGGATTTTCCGCTATATCTTCAAAGAATATCTTAGCTTTCTTAGATGGTGTATAGTAATTTCCATCTTCATATAATCTTCTTTCATCCGCTTCCAATACTTGTCCTTCTCTAAATGGCCATTGAACTCCTCTAGAGCCACTCATATTTTCTCCTTCTAACATTTCATAAGTAACACCAGTAATGTCACAAGGCATTCCCTTAGAACACTTCTTTAATAATTCAAAAGTATCTCTTGGAGTCTTCCAGTTATCTAATAAGCTTCCCATTCCTAATTCTTCACCAATTTTATAGAATATTTCAAAGTCAGAAAGTTCTCCTTCTTCCTTAGCTATAACAGGATTAACCTTTGATAATCTACGCTCAGTATTTATAAGTACTCCCTCTTTTTTAATTGCTGGTACAGAAGGTAAGTATAAATCACAAAGCTTAGCTGTATCTGTGTCTTCATATATATCTTGAACTACCAAGAAATCTAAGTTTTTAACAGCATCTAAAAATTGCTTATTATTAGTAAATGAATGTCTTGGATTTGTACAAATTACCCATAATCCTTTAATTTCTCCTGCAATAGCTTTTTCTATTATAACGTTATATGGCAATGTAGGCTTAGTTATAAGAACATCTTCTTCTACACCTAAAGCTTCGGCAACTGCTTTTCTTCTTACTGGATTATCGAAATCCCCACCACCATAAAGTCCTGCAGTATTACTAAATGCTCTTGAACCCATTGCATTACATTGGCCTGTTAATGAGTTAGCTCCTGTTCCTGGTCTTCCTATATTTCCAGTAATTAAAGCTAAGTTTATTATAGATTGAGCTGTTCTAACTGCTTGGTATCCTTGGTTAACTCCCATTGTCCACCAGAAAGATACTCTTTTTCCATTATGTATTATTTCTGCAAGTTCTAAAACTCTTTCTTTAGATATTCCTGTTACTTCTTCTACATTATCTAAAGTAAATTTAGAAACATGCTTCTTAAACTCTTCAAATCCTTCAGTATGTTCTTCAATATATTTCTTATCAATCCAATTATTTTCGATTATTACATTAGCTAATGTGTACATTAAAACTAAGTCAGCCTTTGGTTTAATGTCTATCCATAAATCTGAATTTAATGCTGTTTCTGATCTTCTTGGATCTATTGTAATTATTTTTGCTTCTTTATTTCCTCTTATTCTTCCCCAGAATACTGGATGCGCAATTACAGGATTAGCTCCAATTAAAATTATTGTATCTGAAAGTTCAGCGTCATTTAAAGTATATGGAGGAGCATCAAATCCAAAACTTTGCTTATGAGCTACAACGGATGTAGCCATACATAATCTTGTGTTTCCATCCCCATGCATCCCCATATAGTTTCTACCAACATGACCTAATAAAGCCATTTCTTCAGTAGTCATTTGGCCTGTACTAATATATGCAACACTTTCTTTTCCATATTTATTTTGGATATTTGTCATTTTTTCTACAAATACCTTAATTCCTTCTTCCCAAGATACTTCTTTCATTTCTCCATTTTCATCTCTTAATAATGGAGACTTTCTTGCCTTTATTTTAGTTTGTTGCTTATCTAAGTTTAAACCTTTTATACAACAAAATCCTTTATTAACAGGATAGTCCTTAGTAGGCGAAACTCTCTTTATTTCTCCACCTTCAACATGAAAGTCTACATTACATGCTAAAGCACATAAGTTACAAGTTGATTGAATCTTTCTCATATTATATACATCTCCACTTCTAATAATAGAAATTTATTTAAGCCATTCTATTTTATCATTAATAATCTCTATAAACTGTGATAATAATCACGTTATAGTTACTTTTTGTTATAAAATTCACAATAAAATGTAGATATTACATTCTATTTCTTTAAAAATTTAATAACAAAAAAGAGGCTGTTCAACAGCCTCGAATTAAAAATATACTATTTCTTTAGTAACTGGATTGTCTTTAAGCAATATGTAATCTCTTGTAAACTCTTTAACCTCATTAATGTCATGACTTACTACTATTACTGTTTTATTGTTTTCAATAAAATAACTTTTTAAGAATTCTATTATTTGTTTCTTATTTTCTATATCTAGCCCCTTAAATGGCTCATCCATTATAAAAATATCTCCATTATATATAATTGATCTTGCTATACTAACCCTTTGTTTCATTCCACCACTTAATTCATAAGGAAATAATTCTTCTGCTCCTGATAAGTTCATGTTTTTTAAAACATCCTTAATAATACTTCCTCTTTTTTCCTTGCAGTAATCATTTTTTATGACCAATTCTAAGTTTTTATATACACTTTTCCAAGGTAGCAATCTGCTTTCTTGATAAGTTGTACTCACTTTTTTATTTTTAGATAATAGTTCATTCTTTAAATATTTTATTAAAGTAGTCTTACCTACTCCTGATTCTCCCATTATGAAATTAATACTATTTTCCTTAAAACTAATAGAAAAATCTTTATATAGTACTTTATTATTAAAGGATATATTTATATTATCAAAATTAATCAATTAAATATCTACCACCTTTTAAAAGTCTATGACCTAAAAAATTAATTATCTTATCTGATATAAAACATAATATTGCCACAATAATTATCCAAGCAAATATTCCCGCAGTATTAAAATTTATTTTTGCTCCTTGTATTGCTGTTCCTATTCCAAAGGTCGGTTGTCCAAAAACCTCTCCAGCTATTACTACTTTTAAAACTAAAGAAAATGTTGATGTTGCAATTTGAGAAATACTTATTAAAATTGATTGAAGATATAAATTATATAGTTTATCCATATAATTAATATTAAATGAATCAAGCATTTCACATAAATCTTCATTTGAATTTAGTATAGAATTCAAGGTACTTTCATATAAAATTGGAAAAGAAATAATTATTCCAATTAAATAGGTCGCATAATTTTTATTTAGCCAAATTAAAGCTATAAGAATAAAAGCTATTGTTGGTATTGATTTTAATACTGAATTAATAGGATAAAAGAAATTATAGAATATCTTATTAAAGCTAGATATAATACCTAGTATAACTGAAAATATAATAGCTATTAAAAAACTAAGTCCTCCTCTAATTAAAGAAGATATAATACATTTTAAAAAGTTATTTTCAGTTACTATATCAATTAATTCTATAAATACCTCAGTTAATTTAGGTAAGTATATAGAATTATTTATTATATTAGCTAATAAAATCCATATGACTATAATAATAATTAAAGATACTAAAATAAGTCTTTTATCCTTCATAGAAGAATTCTTCATCTGGTAATTTCTCTCCTATAGATTTTGAATTTTCTCTTTCTAAAACCTTATAATAATCCATATAATCAGATTTATTATCTTTTGCTTCTATAAAAATAATGCTACTATTAGGAATTGATTTTTCTATTATAGCTTCATCAACTTGTGATCCATTTTCAATAGAATAAGCTGCAGCATCCTTACTATTTTTATTTACCCAATTAATTGAGTTAGAAACTTCTTCTATTAAATTATTTATAAAATCTTTATCTTCATCTATTAAGCTTTCCTTTACAATTATACTTGCTTGAGGAAATCCACTTTCACTATTAAACTTTTCCTTCCATAAATCATTTAAACTAGCTATTACCTTGATATTAGGATTCTTACTTAATATAGTTGTTAATGCAGGTTCTGGTACAACCGCGTAGTTTGCTTTCCCACCAAGTATAGCTGGTGCTAGTTCAGTTGCTCCTCCAACATAGCTTAATGTTACATCATTTATTCCACTTTCTTTTAAAAGTGCTTTAAAAACTATATCTGGTGTTAAACCACTTCCAATATTATAAACCTCTTTGCCACTTAAATCATTTAAAGCTATATCTCCTTCTGTTGATACTAAGTATAAAGCTCCAAGACCTGTAGTTCCTACTAACTTATATCCTAACCCCTTATTATAGGCTTGGACTGCTAAATTTGATGGAACTATTGCTATATCTGCTTCCCCCTTCATAACTGCTGTAGCTAAGGTATCAGATGTATTTTCAATAGAATAAATAATATTATAATTATCATCTATTTGAATTTTTTCTTTAATCATCTTAGATATAGCTGTTGCTGGAACTCCATTAGGTACAACAAAAGATATTTCTTTTTTCCATGTATTGATATCTTCTTTGTTATTACACCCTACAAATCCGAATGTCACACTAAATATTACTAATAAAATGAATATAATTTTACTATTTTTCTTCATATTCTCTCCCCTCCTACCTATAAATTATATCATTTTTATTATATTTATAAAATAAATCACTGAAATCAATTATAAGTTATTTGATACCATTTAATAGGTTATTATTATTGACTTTTGTTAATATAATCTTTATACTATATATATAATATTTGAAAGGGTTGAGAATATGATAGAAAGCAAACTAGATTTATTAATTAGAAATAGTAATTCCTTAGACCATGTAAAATCTACTTTTGGAATGGGTACTTTCAAAAGATGTAATGCTCTTAATTTGACTATTAGAGGAGTTCATACAGATGTAAATAAAATTAATAACTGTATAGATTTAATTAGAAGTAATTCTAGCTTTTTCTCAAATTTTAGAGGAAATAACCTACTTACTACCGCTGTTAATTTATCAATTCAAAACAATCCAGAAGAAAGCTTTAAAGAAATTATGAGTATATACGATAAACTTAAAAAACATTTTTTTACTAATGAATTTTTAGTTTTAGCTGCTCAAATAATTTATAGCTATAAGGGAACTAATGATGTAGATTTCCTTGTAATAAATACAAGAAAAGCATATGATCTTATGAAAGAAAATCACTTATTTTTAACAGGTCAAGAAGATATAAGTTCTGCTGCATTAATTGCTGTAACCTCTAACAATTTAGATGAAACCTTTATAGATATGGAAAGATGTTATGATATTTTAAGGGAAAATGGTTTTTGGGCTGGAAATAATCTACAAGCTCTAACCCATATACTTTCCCTTTTTGAAGGCACTTCAGAAGAAAAATGCAATAAAGTAATTCTGTTAAATAAGATATTAAAAAAATATTCAACTCCTTTAACAAGTTATTCTTTACCTATTTTAGGAGTTTCCGCCTTAACTATTAGCGACTATGAAACCTTTGCTAAAGAACTTACTTCATTAAATAAATATTTAAGAAAACAAAGTGGATTTGGAAGCTTTTCTTTAAATTCTGTTGTTAGAAATATGATAGTAGCTTCATTACTTTCATTAGAATCTATTGAAAATAATGATTCTTTAATTAAGAAGAAGGTTATAGATACTGCAAATAACATTACATTAAATGTAGTAATAATTATGCAAATAGCAGCAGCATCTGCTGCTAGTGCTGCTGCAGCAGCCGCTGCTTCAAGTAACTAAATATAAAGCCTTAAAGTTTAATCTATAAACTTTAAGGCTTTTGTAATTCCGTCTTCACCAATTATTGTATTATTAAAAATTTCTTTAGCATTATTTATGTACTCTTTAGGTTCATTCATAGCAGGGCTAAAATGTGTAAGTAATAACTCATTAGCATTTGAAGCTTTTGCTAAGGTTGCAGCCTCTCTAAAAGTCATATGCTTGTTCTTAATAGCTTTATATATATCTTCATCACTTCCATAAGTGCCCTCACATATAAATAAATTACTATCTTGAATTAAATTTATTATCTTTTCATTAGGTCTAGTATCAGTAATATAGCTTAACTTTATACCTTTCCTTTCATCCCCTAGAACCATAGAACTATCATAAGTTATTCCTTCAAAATCAACCACTTCTTCTTTTTGCAATTTACTCCATAAAATTTTAGGAACCTTCATTTCTATAGCTTTATCTAAATTAAATTTTCTTCTTCTCTTAAAATAAATACTATAACCCAAACAAGGTGCTGAATGATCAAGTTCTTCTGTTTTTAGAATAACCTCAGCTTTATTTATATCACATAAATTTAAATTTGTTTTGCTTAAAGTAAATCCCAATTCCTTTATATTTTCTTCTATCCTTAATTCATAAGGTAAATATGGAAATAACACACTAAGTCCATTTATAACATTATTTATTCCAGTAGGACCAATAATAGTTAATGGCTCTTCTCTACCGCTATTACCAATAGTTGCAAGAAGTCCAGGTAATCCAACTATATGATCTCCATGGGCATGAGTAATAAGTATTATATCTATAGATTTAAAACCTAACCTATTTTTTCTTATAGCAACTTGAGTTCCTTCCCCAACATCTATCAATATTTTTCTTCCACTAAAATTAATCATAAGTGATGATAAATGTCTATTAGGCATAGGCATTCCTCCACCGCATCCAAGTAAAGTTAAATCTATCAAAAAAACACCCCTTTTTGTGCTAAAGCACAATTAATAATGCATAATGCATAATGCGTAATTATGGAAAAAAACTCCTTTTGGAGTTTGTAAGAATTAAAGAATGAAGATTCCCTTTTGCATTCGCAAAATCGAAATGAAAAAATGAAGCAATTAATTATAGAAGAAACTCCTAAGGAGTTTATTCCTTAATTTTTTCATTCTTTCATTATTTCATTTTTCATTATTTTGCTAGTTCTAAAGCTATTTCCATCATTTCTGTAAAACTTTCTTGTCTTTCTTCTGGTGTTGTTTCTATTCCTTTAAATATATGATCTGAAATTGTTAATATTGATAATGCTTCTACATTATATTTTGCTGCTAGTGTATATAATTCTGCTGTTTCCATTTCTACAGCTAAGCAACCGTATTCTGCCCATAAATTTAAACCACCAACGTTTGTATCATCATAAAATAAGTCTGAAGATAAAACATTACCAACTTTTATATTGGCTCCTTTTTCTTTTCCTTTATTATATGCTTCTAATAAAAGGTCAAAGTTTGCTGTTGGAGCATAATCCATTCCTAGGAATCTTCTGTTATTTATTGCTGAGTTAGTAGATGCACTTTGTGCTAGTACTATATCTCTTACGTTTACATTATCATTTATTGAACCAGCTGATCCAATTCTAATAAGTCTTTTAGCGCCATAAAATCTAATTAATTCATTTACATAAATTGAGTGAGATGGTAATCCCATTCCTGTTCCTTGTACTGATATTCTTTTTCCTTTGTATGTACCAGTATAACCATACATTCCTCTAACCGTATTATAGCAAACAGGATTTTCCAAGTAAGTTTCAGCTATAAATTTTGCTCTTAGTGGATCTCCTGGTAATAGTACTGTTTCAGCTATTGCTCCTTCACTAGCCATTATGTGTAAATGCTTTGCCATATTAAAAGCCTCCTTAAGTATATTTATAATTTATATTTTATTATTCAAATATTATT
>OGSQ01000230.1_pt1 | contig 32483 bp, 32 predicted proteins | sample 1573921 | NCBI WGS metagenome assembly OGSQ01 (sample SAMN03295832, study PRJEB24534) | human gut metagenome | isolation source: fecal sample 7 from infant 4 | host: Homo sapiens | place: USA: Pittsburgh, PA | collected 2014-07 | reverse complement strand
AAAAGGGCTATGCCCGAAAATGCAAAACCACCGGCTAGGCCGGTGGATTTTTATTTATATGAAACATATGTAAATTTATGGATAGAAGGTTTATAATTATATTATTAAGATATTGTTTAAGGGAGGGTGATTTTATGATTACAATTAGAAAAGCTACTCCAGAAGATGCATTAGGAATATCTATAGTGAATGTTTATACTTGGAAAACAACATATTCTGGTTTAATTCCAGAAGATTTTATTAATTCAAGAATAGAAAAAGTAACAGAAATAGCAGAAAGAAATAAAAGGGAAATAGGAGAAAGAGAAGATAAAATTAGGGGAATATTGATGATAGCAGATATTTTATTATTAGAAATATGAAAATCTATAATATAGGAGTGTTAATATGGAACTTAATAAGTGCATAAAAGAATCATTTTTTGTAATTGGAAAAGAAGGTTCAACTAATGATGGAAATGGATTTATTCAAAAGTTATGGCAAGATGCCAATGAAAATTTTGAAGAAGTATCACATTTAGCTAAAAGGGATAATGAGGGAAATATATTAGGTATATGGGGTGCTATGTCAGATTTAAGTGGCTCTTTCAAGCCTTGGGAAGATAATTTTACTAAAGGCTTATATTTAGCTGGTGTAGAAGTTAATGATGATGCAATACCTCCAAAAGGTTGGACTAAGTGGGTAATACCATCATATGAATATATTTATGTAAAATGTGATGAAGATGATATTTTCTCTAAAGTAATAAAATATTTAAAAGATAATAATCTACAATTAGTAGGCGCTGTTAATGACTTTAATTGTCCAGAAGAAAATGGACAATTATATATGTTTTTTCCTATAAGAAAGTTATAAAAGGAGATTAAAATAGTATGAAAAGATATGGTGATTTGGGCTTTGAAATTTTGGAAGAGAAAGATATAGATATATTAACACCAATAATGGAGAGAGCCTTTGATGAGGATACAAGGATTCACTTAAATGAACCTAAGGGAGGACCAGAAGGATATGATAATGGGGATTTTCTTAGAAGATTTGCACTACATGAAAATTCAACTGCATATAAGATAAGCTTAGGAGATAAATCTATTGGAGGCATAATTTTATGGATAAATAAAGAAACAAATGTTAATTTTCTAGGAACAATATTTATAGATACAAACCTCCAAAACAAAGGTATAGGTAAAAAGATTTGGGAATTCATTGAAAAAGAGTATCCTAATACTATTACTTGGAGAACAGAAACCCCAGGATTTTCAAGAAGAAACCATAATTTCTATGTTAATAAGTGTGGATTTCATGTTGTAAAAATAGAAAACCCAATGGATCAATATGAGAGCAGCTATATTTTAGAGAAAAAGGTTAAGTAATATATAAAATAAAGAATATATTGTGAAGTGAGAGTGAGTGTATGAGAGAAGAGTTAGTTTTAGTTAAGCCTTCAGAGGAATATTTAGAACAAATATATGAATATCGTCAGGAATTTTTAGATAATGATGATAGCATGGATGGAACTTCTAGTTTAAGAAGATTTGAAAATATAGAAGAGTGGCTTCAATGGGTAGATAAAAATGAAAATGATGAAACTTGTGCTAATGACTTTGTTCCAAGTTCTCAATTTTTAACTATAAGAAAATTAGATAATAAAGTAGTAGGAATGGTAAATATACGTCATAGATTAAATGAACATTTATTAAACTTTGGAGGCCATATAGGGTATTCTATTCGTAAATCAGAACGAAGAAAAGGATATGCAAAAGAACAATTAAGGTTAGCTTTATTAGAAGCTAAGAATCTTGATATAAATAAGGTTTTAATAACATGTGATAAGGATAATTTTCCATCAAGAAATACAATTCTTTCAGCAAATGGAATTTTAGAAAATGAAGTAAAAGATGAGGACGAGATAATACAACGATACTGGATTAATAATAAGGGGATATAAATTCTATGAAAAAAATATTACTTATTGCTATTAGTTTAATAATAGTATTTTTATCAGGTTGTACTGAAAAATCCATTAATAATGAAATATCTAATGATAATGAAAAGGTTGCAGAGGAGTTTATTAAGTTAAAAGGATATAAAATAATAGAGTTTAAAGGTAAATTAGAAGAATATATTTTAGAAAAAAGTAAACTTATAGGTGGAACAGAATCAATGCCATATAGACAAATATGGGCTGTTCAAGAAGTAGAGCCAGAACTATACATTGGAAAAGAAATAGAGACATATGAATTTACTGTAAAGAACCATCCCTTAGAAAAAACTGATAAAAATTATAGTAATGGAGTTCGGCTATATATTATGTTGTCTGATAATAAGGTAATAGGTGGATACTCATATCCTAATTTAGATGTTGTAGGTAGTTTTAGCTCTTTAGAAGGAAAAACTCTAGAAGAAGTTACTGGACTAACCTTTAAGGAATGGCAAGAAGAATGGGAAAATAAATATAAATAAATGTGCTATCGCACAATGGGAAATGTAAAATAAGGGAATAAACTTATTCATAAGTTTATAATAAAATATATATTTCTAGTAATTTGGAACAAATTACTTCTATAATTCTTCATTTTTCATTCTTCATTTTTCTGCTTGTGTCTTTTCACTTTAAGTAATAAAATAATTCATAGTAGTTTAAAATATACTAAGAAAGAAGGTGCCTTTATGGAAAGACTAGATAAGGTTTTAGCTAATTTAGGTTATGGAAGTAGAAAAGAAATTAAGCAAGCTATAAAAAAAGGGCTTATAGAAGTAAATGGTGAATTAGTTAAAGATAATGGTATGCAGGTAGATCCTGAAGTTGACAAAATAGTGGTTAATGGTGAAGAAATTTTTTATAGAAAATATATTTATTTAATGATGAATAAACCAGATGGAGTAGTTTCAGCTACTGTTGATAATAGAGATGAAACAGTAATAGATTTATTAGAAGTTGAACATCAAGTATTTAATCCATTTCCAGTTGGAAGATTAGATAAAGATACTGTAGGACTTTTATTACTAACTAATGATGGAGAATTAAATCATAGATTAATATCTCCTAAGTGGAAGGTAGATAAGGTTTATTATGCAAAAATAGACAAGAAGGTTACAGAAGCTGATATTAAGAAATTCAAAGATGGTATAACATTAGATGATGGATATGTATGTAAGGAAGCTAAACTTGAAATATTAGAAGCTACAGAAGATGGATCAGAAGTTATGGTTACAATTCAAGAAGGAAAGTATCATCAAGTTAAGAGAATGTTTGAAGCTGTAGGAAAGACAGTAGTGTATTTACAAAGAGTAGAGTTTGGAACCTTAAAACTAGATGAAGACCTAGAAGAAGGCGAATATAGAGAGCTTACAGAAGAGGAAATTAACATATTAAAAGGTTTTTAACGAATGTTATAAAAAAATGAAGTAAAATCATTCATAAAGGTATTTTTTTTGCATAATTATTTCGAAATAACTTGCATTTTTAAAGTCTATGCAATATAATATCTTTGCAAGGATAAATAAAAGGAATAAATAGCCCCCTTTTTATTTATTGCTTATTGCTAAAGCGCAGCCTAGCCCCAAGGGTTGCGTTTTTTGTTTGTCTAAAATGCAAAGGTTTTCTTATGAATGAAAACTAGTAATATACATAAAGTAAACTTTTACAAAATGATTTATAAAAATGATTAATTTTAATTTTGAATAGAAAATGATGGCTATTATTGTGATATAATTCAAAAATAGTGAAAAATGAATATATTTATGAATAATAAAATTCATTGTTGATAAATTATGAAATAAATATTTCGTACAAAACTATAAATTCCTTTCCTTCCGTATATGAGGATATAGATATTATATTCTGGCGACTTGGAGCTTGCGAGGTCGCAAAGAATATAATATCTATATCCTTTTTTCTTTTAATTTTATTCATGTTTATTTTATATATAATATAGCTATTTTGATATTATTTTGGCAACAATATAAAAGATATGTATGATATAATATGTTAGTAATAGGAAAGGAGCTGTATAGATGGATTTAAAGTCATTACTTAACAAAGAACAATATGAAGGGGCCACTACTGTAGACGGTCAAGTATTAATACTAGCAGGAGCTGGTTCAGGGAAAACTAGAGTTTTGACATATAGAATGGCTCATATGATAGATGATTTAGGGGTTTTACCATATAAAATCTTGGCGATAACTTTTACTAATAAAGCTGCTAAAGAAATGAAGGACAGAGTTAAAGCTTTAATAGGAGAAAGAGCAGAAGATATGTGGATATCAACCTTCCACTCTACTTGCGTAAAGATACTTAGAAGAGAAATAGATAAAATAGGATATAAAAAGAATTTTACAATTTATGATACTTCAGATCAAAAGACTCTTATAAAAGAGTGCATGAAGTCTTTAAATATAAACGATAAGGATATAACCTTACAAGAAATAATGGGTAAGATAGGTAAAGCTAAGGATAATATGCAAAGTCCTACAAGCTTTATGAGAGAACATGAAAGAAATTTTAGAGAAAAGAAAATAGCAGATGTTTATGAAATGTATCAAAAGAGGTTAAAGGAAAATAATGCCTTAGACTTTGATGATTTAATATTTAAGACAGTAGAACTATTTAAAAGTAATAAAGAAACTTTAGAATTCTATCAAAGAAAATTCCAATATATTATGGTAGATGAGTACCAAGATACAAATAAAGTTCAATATGAATTAATTAGATTACTTGCAGAAAGTCATAAGAATATCTGTGTAGTTGGTGATGACGACCAATGTTTAGTTGAAGGAACTTTAATTGAAGGTGAAAATGGAAAAATTAAAATAGAAGAATTAAATGAAAGTGATAAGATTAGAGTCGCAGTTGGTAATGGTGAAAGCAAATTACTAGAAGTTAAAAATATTTCTAAAAGAAATTATGAAGGAACTATAGTAAAAGTAATTACTGAAAGTGGAAAAATCATAAAATCTACACCAAACCATTTAACATTTACTAGAGTTTTAAATGAAGAAGGAAAATACTATGTTTATCTTATGTATAAAAAAGGTTTTGGCTATAGAATAGGTCAAACTTCTTCAATTAGAAGTAGAGAAAATAGAAAAGCTAGTGGATTGGCAGTTAGATTAAATGGAGAACAAGCAGATAAGATGTGGATAATAAAGGTTTGTGGATCTAAGGGAGAAGCAACTTATTATGAAGAATTTTATTCTGTTAAATATGGTATTCCTAAGGTGGTATTTAATGCTAGAGGAAGAAATATAAGTTTAAGACAAGAGCAAATAAATAATTTATTTAAAGAAATAAATACTTTTGATGCAGCAGATAGATTAATGGATGAAGAATTTTTATATAAAGATTATCCTCATCATATAAGCTCTGCAGTAATTAGGGGAGAAAGTGTAAGAAAGTTAATTAACTTAAGCTTTTTCAGTGGACGTAAGCCTGAAGAAAGAGGAATTCATTCACATAGAATAGGATTAAATACTTCAGGAGAAGAAGATAAAAATAAATTCATAAGTGCTGGATTTAATGTTAGAGATGGGCAAAGAAAAACTTTTAGAGTAGAAACAGAAAGAGTTTTATATGACGATGCAGAGGAATTTGCTAAAAAGCTTGAAGCAACTTGTGATGATTTTGAAATAGTTAAAAAGGCAAAAATAACTGCTGATAATACTTTTAAGTTCATGCCAATGGGAAGCTTAAGAGAAGGAATGGCATTACCTATATTAAAGGATGACATTATAATTGAAGATAAAATAATTTCTATAGAATTTGAAGAATATAGTGGAAATGTTTATGATTTAAATGTAGATTATGCAAGAAATTATATAGCAAATGACATTGTTGTTCATAACTGTATATATCAATGGAGAGGTGCTGACATTAGGAATATTCTAGACTTTGAAAAAGATTATCCTAATGCAAAAGTAATAAAACTTGAACAAAATTATCGTTCAAAGGGAAATATTTTAGATGCAGCTAATGTAGTTATAGTTAATAATGCTAATAGAAAAAGCAAGGTTTTAAGAACTGAACAAGAATCAGGAAATAAAATTAAAGTATATAGAGCATACTCAGACTCAGATGAAGGAAACTTTGTTGCAAGTCAAATAAATAAAATAAAGAAGGAAGAAAATAAAAGCTTTAAGGATTTTGCAATTCTGTATAGAACTAATGCTCAATCACGTATATTTGAAGAGAGTCTAAGAAGAAATGATATTCCATATAAAATTTTAGGTGGAACTAGATTCTACGATAGAAAAGAAATTAAAGATATGCTTTCATATTTAAAGGTATTAGTAAATCCTACAGATAGCATAAGCTTAAGAAGAATTATAAATGTTCCAAAGAGAGGAATTGGAGATGCAACTGTTAATAAAGTTGTTGATTTTGCTGATGATTATGAGCTTCCATTATGGGATGCTTTAAATACAGTTAGAAATATTCCAACTCTTACTGCAAGAAATTGCTCAGGAATAGAAGTATTTATGGAAATGATGGAAAGATTCGTAGATATGAGCGAAGTTTTACCTGTATCTGTTTTAATAGAAACTATATTAAAGGAAACAGGATATATAGCTGAGTTAGAAAAGTCAGATGAAATAGAAGATAAGAGCAGAATAGAAAACTTAAAAGAATTAGTATCTGATGCTGTTGATTTTGAAAAGGGTAATGAAGATAAGAGTTTGTCTGCTTACTTAGAAAAGGTATCCTTAGTTCAAGATACTGATAAGCTTGAAGAGGAAGATGATACAATAGTGTTAATGACTGTTCATAGTGCTAAAGGGTTAGAGTTCCCAGTAGTATTTATGGTAGGAATGGAAAATGGTATCTTCCCAGGAGTTGCCTCCTTTGATAGTGAATCAGAAATGGAAGAGTCAAGAAGACTTTGCTATGTTGGAATAACTAGAGCTAAAGAACAATTATTTATGACATCTGCTGAAGTTAGGAGACAATTTGGAAGAACTGTAGCCTATCCTCAATCTGATTTCATAGCAGAAATCAAACCAGATCTAAAGGAATATGTATCAGCAACTGGTGGAGCACAAGAAACAAGAAAAGCTATGTTCAAACCAGAAAGCAGCTTTAATAATCCTCATAGCTTAAGAGGTAGCTCTATGAATAGACCAAAGCCTGAGCCACAAAGACCTACATCTACAGTTTCAGGAGATGAGGTTACTATGGGAAGAAAGGTAAAACATAGCAAGTTTGGAGTTGGAACAGTGGTAGCAATTGCAGATACAGGAAGCGATAAGAAGCTTACTATAGCTTTCGATAGCCAAGGGATAAAGATACTTATGCTTTCATTAGCAAACCTAGAACTACTGTAGTTTTTGCAAACAAAAACTAAATGTAGAATTAAGAATGTAGAATGAAGAATTAAGGAATAAATTCCTTCGGAATTTAGAAGTTTTCTTAATTCAGCTTAGCTGAATTATTTCAACAATTTTTCATTTTACAGTCTACATTTTTCATAAATAATTTAGAGCTGTTGTAAACAGCTCTAAATAAATTTTAATTTGGTAATTTGGAACAAATTACATCAGTAATTTTACATTTTACATTCTACATTTTACATTTAAAAGTTGCATAGCAACTTTTAGAAAGGGTGTTTTTATTTGGATAAGAAGAAAAGAATAGAAGAGTTAGTTGATGAATTAAATAGATATGCTTATGAATATTACGCTTTGGATAATCCTTCTGTTACTGATAAGGAGTATGACCAAAAGTATTATGAGCTTAAGGCTTTGGAGGAGGAAATTAATTATGTTCTTCCTTATTCTCCTACAGTTAGAGTTGGAGATAGGATTTTAGAGGGTTTTGTTAAGTATCCTCATAGAGCTAGACTTTGGAGTTTGGATAAGGCTCAAAGTGTTGATGAATTAAAGGCGTGGCATAATAGAAATCTTAAGTTTATTAGCGAAATGAATCTTAGGGGAGAGAATTTACCAGCTCCAAGGTATGTTCTTACTAAAAAGTTTGATGGACTAACAGTTAATTTAACTTATGATGAAAATGGGATATTATCTTCTGCAGCTACAAGAGGTAATGGAGAAGTTGGTGAAGAGGTATCAGCACAGGTTAAAACTATAAAATCTATTCCTTTACGAATAGATAATAGCGATTTATTTGAGATACATGGTGAGGCTATAATGACTACTGAAGCCTTTGAAAATTATAATAAAACTGCTACAGTACCTCTTAAGAATTTAAGAAATGGTGCAGCTGGAGCTTTAAGAAATCTAAATTTAAAGGAAACTGCAAAGAGAAATTTATCTGCATTTTTCTATGATGTAGGATATAAAGAAGGAGTACCTTTTAAGACTTATGAGGAAATGCTAAAGTTTATAAAGGAAAAAGGTTTCCCAATGGATGATTATGTTAGATACTGTACATCTATAGAGGAAATAGAAAAAGAAATTGATTATATTAGAGATATAAGATTTGATTTAAATTATGATATTGATGGTGTAGTTATAGCTATTGATGATATGAGAACTAGAGAACTTTTGGGATATACAGTTAAATTTCCTAAGTGGGCAATAGCATATAAATTTGAAGCTCAGGAAGCTACAACAAAACTATTAGAAGTTGAATGGAATGTTGGAAGAAGTGGTAGAGTTGGACCTACTGCTATATTAGAACCAATAGATCTTGCAGGTGTAACTGTTAGAAGAGCTACTTTAAATAATATAGATGATATTAGAAGAAAAGGTGTTAGAATTGGTGCAGAGGTATTTGTAAGAAGATCTAATGATGTTATTCCAGAAATTATGGGAGTAGTAGATTCTTCATTAGAAGGAACAGAAGAAATAAATGTTCCTGAAACTTGCCCAGCTTGTGGAGCACATTTAGTACAAAATGGAGTTCATTATTTCTGTGAAAATACATTATCCTGTAAACCACAAATGGTAAAGAGTATAGTTCATTTTGCATCTAGAGATGCCATGAATATTGAAGGATTTTCTGAAAAAACTGCTGAACAATTATTTGAAAAGCTAGATATCAAATCTATAGCAGATTTATATAAGCTTAATAAGGAAGAATTATTACAATTAGATAAGTTTGGACCAAAGAAGGCAGAAAATCTTTTAAATGCAGTTGAAAGAAGTAAGGATTGTGAATTATATAGATTTATATATGCCTTAGGAATTCCTAATGTAGGAGTTAAAACTGCGAAGGACTTAGTTAATAAGTTTAAATCTATAGATGGTTTAAAAAATGCAAGTTTTGAGGATTTAGTATCTGTTCAAGATGTTGGAGATATAGTAGCTAGAGGTGTAATGGAATTCTTTAAAGAAGAAAAAGCCATAAATACTATTAATGAACTTTTAGAACTTGGAGTTAATCCAATCTTTAAGGAAAAAGAAATAATTGCTAGTCCTTTTGAAGGTAAAACTGTAGTAGTTACTGGTACATTAAAGAATTATTCAAGAGGAGAAATAAAAGCTAAGCTAGAGCTTTTAGGAGCTAAGGTAGCTGGTAGTGTCAGCAAGAAAACTGACTATGTAATAGCTGGAGAAGAGGCAGGATCTAAACTTACAAAAGCTATTGACCTTGGAGTTAATGTATTAAATGAAGAGGGGTTTGAAGATTTAATAAAGGAGTAGAGGGGTATGAAGAAGTTTGATGTTAAGGATTTATTTACACTTATATGTACAATAGCAGCAATTTTAACTAGTGTAATTATTATACTTACTTTTTTAACAACATATCATTTCATAAATATTATGCCAATATTTAATTCATATTTCCCATTACAAATAGGTATATGTATTACTATGGCATTGTGGGGATTTAGATTTCTATTAAATAGTTTTGGTAGAGAAAAATATATTTATTCATTACTATGTATAGCTATTTCCATTATTTCTTTATTATTCATAATAAATTTAGTTAAATAATAAAAAAGCAAAGGTTATGCTAACACAGCATTTCCTTTGCTTTTTTATTATTAACTTTATATTGTGCCACAGCACTTTTTAAGGAGTATTAAGAAGGATTTAAATCTATATATTATATATATTTCTTTAGCTTGTTAATTGTGTCTACATAAATACCATTTAATACATCAAAATTTAAAGCTTTTATATAATAAGCTTCTAATTCATCATGAATTATATGAGCATTAGATATTAATTTTAATGCTTTATCAGTTAATTCATTAAAAATATACTTATCATATTCTATTTCTTCTTTATTCTTTTTTAAAACAGAAGAATCACAAAAATCTTCAACATTATAGATTTTACCCTCAAAGGAGCATTTACTAATTTCATTTTCAGTAACTATTGAAACTGATATTTCAGGAATTAAAATATGCTCAACTCTTTCAGGATTAAATGGATCATGGAGATATTCTACGAAGTAGCCCTTCTTTTGAGCAAGCTTTCCTATTTCGAGAAGGATTTTAGTCTTACTTAAGCCAGGACCTCCCTTTAATACAAATTTGTGTTTAAACATAGCAACTAAATCCTCAGTAAAGGTGATTATACCACTAGGTGTAAATGCCGTTGCAAATATATGTCTTTCATCACCAAATCCAGATTTTTGCTTATTAAAAACTTCTTCCTTAAGGCTATCAGATATGGTAATAATTTTACTATAAGCTAGAGCCTCAGAATTTAATCTACTCCAATCATCATGGATAGGTTTAGCTGAAGAAAGAAATTTGTAAGCTCTTTGAAAGTTGTTGCTTATTTCTTTATATACATTAATTAATTCTTTTTTATTTAAAGAAAGAGCATCATTATCTAGGGCAATTCCCATATTTATTATTTCATCAATAGCACCAGGATATATTGGATCCACCATATGTGGAGCAGTGCCATCAAGCATAGCAATTTTTAATTCTGGTATTACAATTCCATCTAGAGATTTCTCATCAGAAGAACAATGATTATATTCAACTGAATAGCCATTATCAAGAAAGAAAGCTGCTACCTTTTTCATTAAATAAGATTTTCCTGTTCCTGGCCCTCCCTTAATACAAATAATTCTATTAGCATCTTCTTTATTAATTATATAGTTAAAAAATGAATGAAAGCCTTTATAAGTATTACCTCCTAGGAAAATATGCCTTTCTTTGTTATAAGTCAAAAAATATCACTCCTAATTATTGCTGTACTAATATTCAATAATAATATATGTATTTATAAGAAAATTGTAACTATATAAAAAAATTAATATAAATGTAATCTGACAACTTTATTTTATGCATAAATTTTCAATGCTACTTAAACATTATGTATAAATAATTAAAAAAAATGAATAATAAAATTCGACTTATCAGATATAAGATAAGATGTTTCTATAAAAAAATATAAGTTTTTATAGTGAATATCATGAAAAATTATAATTATAAAAAAATTATAAAAAATTAATAAAAAGGTATTGCATAAAAATGAAAATTAGGTGTATAATTATGCTATCGTAAAAACAGAAGGTAGGAAGTTAATAATTAGGGGGATTTAGATATGAAAAAAGGAATGTTAAAGAAGATATTTGCAATAGCTACTATTGGAGTAATGAGTATAGGATTAATTAGTTGTGGAAAGAAAGCTGATGAAGGAGACAAGCTATCTCAAATAAAAGCAAATGGTAAATTAGTTGTAGGTTTAAGTGCAGATTATGCTCCATATGAGTTTCATATAATAAATGATGAAGGAAAAGATGAGATAGTAGGATTTGATATTAATATCGCTAAAGAAATAGCAAAGGACATGGGAGTTGAATTAGAAATTCAAGACATGGATTTTGATTCATTAGTAGCAGGTGTGCCATCTGGTAAAATTGATTTAGTTATATCAGGTATGACTCCTACTCCAGAAAGAAAAGAAGCTATAGACTTTTCAGATATTTACTATGTAGCTGAACAAGGATTAGTAGTTAGAGCTGAAGATAAGGACAAGTATAAGACTTTTGCAGATTTAAAGGGACAAAAAGTTGGAGCACAAATGGGTGCAATTCAAGCAGATATAGCTAAGGATAATATTCCAGAAGCTGATATTCAATTATTATCAAATGTTAATGATTTAGTTCTTGGATTAAAATCTGGAAAAATTGAAGCTGTAGTAGTTGAATTACCAGTTGCTGAAATGATAGTTAAGAATAATAAAGAATTAGTTGTTGGTGAAGAAACAGTTAAGGATTCAGAAGGTGGTTCTGCTATAGGACTAAAGAAGGATGAAAAAGAACTATTAGATTCAGTTAACGGTACAATTAAGAGAATTAAAGATGAAAAGTTATTAGATCAATTTATTATAGATGCTAATGAATTAGCTGAAAAGCAAGTTGAAAATTAATAAGCAAATTAAAAAACAAAAGTGAAATGGAGCTGTTAAAGCAGCTCCCTAATTAAAAATTTAGAATGTAAGATGTAGAATTATTGATGTAATTCCAAATGAATTACTAAAAAATATATATTTTAGAAACTCCTCCAGGAGTTTCTTCTTTAATTTTACATTTTTAATTATTCATTTTTTAATTTGTGAAAAATATAGATAAGGGGTGTAAGGTTTGACATTAGATTTTAGTTTTTTATCTGGATATATGCCATATTTCTTTGATGGTGTTAAGTGGACATTAATTATATCAGCAATAAGTGTATTGTGTGGTGTACTTCTTGGATCTATTTTAACATTTATGAAAAGATCAAAATTTACAATATTAAAAATAAATCCATTAAAGGCAATTGCAACTGCCTATATTGAAATAATTAGAGGAACACCAATGCTTCTTCAAATTATGATAGTATATTATGCTTTTGATGAATTATTAGGAATAAACATGGCACCATTACCAGCAGGTATTATAGCTGTTTCTTTAAATTCAGCTGCTTATGTATCTGAAATAATAAGAGCTGGTATAGAGGCTGTAGATAAAGGTCAATATGAAGCAGCAAGAAGTTTAGGAATGAGTCGATTTATGGCTATGAGACTTATTGTAATGCCACAAGCAATTAGTAATATTTTACCTGCAATAGGTAATGAATTTGTTACTGTAATTAAGGAATCTTCAATGGCATCAGTAATTGGAGTTGGAGAAATTATGTATGCAGCTAAGGTTATTAGAGGTAAGACCTTTAGAGGATTTGAGCCATTAATAGTTGCAGCAGTATTCTATTTTGTAATTACATTTACATTAGGAAGATTAATGAATTATATAGAAAGGAGAATGAAGGCCGGTGATCAACGTTAATAATTTACACAAATATTTTGGGGAAAATGAAGTTTTAAAAGGTATAGATGAAACTATTAACCAAGGTGAAGTGGTAGTAGTTATTGGTCCTTCAGGATCTGGGAAAAGTACTTTTTTAAGATGTTTAAATTTATTAGAAGTTCCTACTGATGGAGAAATTATTTTTGAAGGAAAGAATATAACAGATAAAAATACTAACATAAATGAGATAAGAGAAAAGATGGGAATGGTATTCCAACAATTTAACTTATTTCCTCATAAGACAGTTTTAGAAAATCTAACTATTGCCCCTATAAATGTAAAAAATAAATCTAAAAATGATGCAGTAATAAAAGCAAATGATTTATTAAATAAAGTAGGTTTATTAGATAAGGCAGATTCTTATCCATCATCATTATCAGGAGGCCAAAAGCAAAGAATAGCAATAGCAAGAGCTTTAGCTATGGAGCCTGATGTTATGCTATTTGATGAACCAACATCAGCATTAGATCCAGAAATGGTTGGAGAAGTTTTAAATGTTATGAAGGATCTTGCAAGAGAAGGTATGACTATGGTAGTTGTAACTCACGAAATGGGATTTGCAAGAGAAGTTGGTGATAGGATTTTATTTATGGATGGAGGAAAGATTGTAGAACAAGGAACTCCAGAGGAAATATTTGATAATCCTAAGAATCCAAGAACACAAGATTTCTTATCTAAGGTTTTATAAGCTTTGTTAAAGATGTATTAAAGTTAAATTTAATACATCTTTTTTCTTAAAATATTTCTTTAAAAAAGAGGTGCTTTTAAATAATATACGCATTATATTAAATATAAATATAAAAAAGGTTAAATGTATATATTATTTAAATGTTTATAATTTAACAATACATAGAAAATGTAGAAAAATACATTATAGATATAATTGACAGTAAGTTTTAGGGGTGTTAGAATAATATTGTTCTGTAAATGATTACAAAATATAACTTTAAGGATAGTGATTCAATGAGTAGTTTTAAAGATGTATTAGAAGAAAATCCAGTTGTAGCTGCTATAAAAGATGAAAAGGATCTTGAAGTAGCATTAGAAAGTGATCTAAAGGTTATATTCGTTTTATATGGGAATATACTTAATATGAAGTCAATAAGTGACAAAATATCAAGTAGCAAAAAAATAGGTATTATACATGTGGATTTAGTAGAGGGTCTTTCTAGTAATGAATATGCTTTAAAGTTCCTAAAAGAAAATACAAGCTTTAAGGGGATAATAAGTACAAAGCCACAGGTATTAAGAAGTGCAAAAAAACTTGGGTTTATAGTTATTCAAAGGATTTTTATGATAGATAGCTTATCTAAGGAAAATATGAAAAATCACTTGGTTAAGGAATGTGATGCTATAGAAATTCTTCCAGGACTATTATTTAAGATAATTAAAGAGATTTCATCTACTTTGGACAAACCTTTAATATCAGGGGGATTAATATCTGAAAAAGTAGATGTATTAGAATCATTAAAAAGTGGAGCAACGGGAATCTCCACCACTAAAAAAGAAATATGGTATATGTAGAAGAGATTTGGAGATAAACTACATAGAACTGTTAAGGCAGTTTTATGTAGTTTTTTATTATGATTATATTTTAATTAAAATATAAAAATTATTTAAAGGGGAGAAAAAACATGCAAGCTTATTTTTCTGAATTCATTGGTACTCTTATTTTAATTCTACTTGGTAATGGTGTTGTTGCAAACGTTGTCTTAAGAAAGACAAAGGGTAATTCATCAGGATGGATTGTTATTACAGCAGGATGGGGGTTCGCTGTAGCAGTAGCAGCTTATATTACAGGATGGATGGGTGGCGCTCATTTAAATCCAGCAGTAACTATTGGTCTTGCAGCCTCAGGATTATTCCCATGGGATAAAGTTTTAATGTATATTGTTTGCCAAATGCTAGGTGCTATGGTAGGTATGCTTATAGTTTATGTTAACTACAAATTACATTATGATGAAACAGAAGTTGGAGAAGATGTTAGAGGTACTTTCTGTACAGCTCCAGCAATAAGAAGTAACTTGTACAATTTTATTTGTGAATTTACTGGAACTTTTATACTACTTATAGGTATAAGAGGAATAACTTACAGTGAAGTGTCTAAAGTAATACTTCAAGGATCTGGAGGAGAAATAGTAGGAACAGTAGGAATAATGGGATCTTTCTTAGTTGGTATTTTAGTATGGGGAATAGGTTTATCATTAGGAGGAACTACTGGTTATGCTATAAATCCTGCTAGAGATTTAGGACCTAGAATAGTACATGCATTTTTACCAATGAAAAATAAAATTGATTCAGATTGGGGATATGCATGGATACCAGTAATAGCACCTATATTAGGAGGAGTATTTGGTAGCTTAGTTTTCGATTTTATTTTAAAATTATAATTATAATAGATGAAGGAGTTGGGATTTATGAAAAAATATATTATAGCTTTAGACCAAGGTACTACTAGTTCAAGAGCAATAGTTTTTGATAAGGAACAAAATATATTAGGAGTAAGTCAAAAAGAGTTTACTCAAATATATCCTAAAGAAGGATGGGTAGAACATGATCCATTAGAAATTTGGGCAACTCAATATGGAGTTCTTCAAGAAGTTATAGCAAAAACTAATATTAGCCAAGATGAAGTAGCAGCAATAGGAATTACAAATCAAAGAGAAACAACAATAATATGGGATAAAAACACTGGGGTTCCAGTATATAATGCTATAGTTTGGCAATGTAGAAGAACAGCAGAAATATGTGATAATTTAAAGGCTAAGGGGTTAGAGGGATATATAAAAGAAAATACAGGCTTAGTTGTTGATGCGTATTTTTCAGGAACTAAGATTAAATGGATATTAGACAATGTAGAAGGAGCAAGAGAAAAAGCTGAAAGAGGAGAATTATTATTTGGAACTGTAGATACATGGCTTGTATGGAAGTTAACAAATGGAAAGGTTCATGTTACAGATTATACAAACGCTTCTAGAACAATGCTTTATAATATAAAAGATTTAAAATGGGATGATAAGATTTTAGAAGAATTAAATATTCCAAAATCTATGTTACCAGAAGTAAGAAATTCATCAGAAGTTTATGGATATGCTAATCTTGGAGGAAAAGCAGATGTAAATGTTCCTATAGCTGGAATAGCAGGAGACCAACAATCAGCCTTATTTGGACAAACTTGCTTTGAAAAGGGAGAAGCTAAAAACACTTATGGTACTGGATGTTTCTTACTAATGAATACTGGGGATGAGATGGTTGAAAGTAAAAATGGACTTTTAACTACTATAGCAATAGGCTTAGATGGAAAGGTTCAATATGCTTTAGAAGGTTCTGTTTTCGTTGGGGGAGCAGTAGTTCAATGGCTTAGAGATGAATTAAAATTAGTTAATGATTCAGCAGATACTGAATACTTTGCAACAAAAGTTGATGATAATGGAGGAGTTTATATAGTTCCAGCTTTCGTTGGACTAGGAGCACCACATTGGGATATGTATGCAAGAGGGGCCATTTTTGGTTTAACTAGGGGAGCAAATAGAAATCATTTAATTAGAGCTGCATTAGAATCAATAGCATATCAAACAAAAGACCTTATTGATGCTATGAAAGAAGATGTAGGAACAGAACTTAAGGGAATAAAAGTAGATGGAGGAGCAAGTAGAAATAAATTCTTAATGCAATTCCAAGCTGATATATTAGGAACAAATGTAATAAGACCTATAATATCAGAAACTACAGCTTTAGGAGCTGCATGCTTAGCAGGACTTGCAGTAGGCTTCTGGAAGGACAAAGAAGAAGTTAAAAAGTTCTGGCATATGTCAGATGAATTTGAGCCAAAGCTAGATGCAGATAAGGTTAGCAAGTACTATAATGGATGGAAAAAAGCTGTTAAGAGATCTCTAAGATGGGAAGAAGAATAAGATAAAAAGGGTTGCCGAAAGGCAACCCTTTTTAAATGTAAAATGTAAAATGAAGAATGTAGAATTAAGGAATAAACTCCTTGCGGAGTTTATAAAATATAGAGAAAGGTAGGGAGGAAAATGAAAGAGAAAAATTGGATTTTATCAATAGTATTATGGTTTTTCATAGTGGCCATTGGATTATTTAGGACTAATAGTATTTATCATAATGAATTAGCAGCGGGTACACCTACTATGACTGGAAGCTTTACTTTTTTAGCTTATTTAATTGTTGCTACAATAGTATTCTTTATATCATTAATAATATTTAAAATTAATTCAGTAAAAGAAAGCATATTCAGTAAGTCTATCAAAACTGTTATTGATATAGCTATATTAATTATTTCACTTCCTATAGTTTTTATAATTCTTTTTTTCTTTCATTAATAAAGGTTCCACAAACAGATATTATAAATCCTATAAATGATATGATTAATCCTAAGGTAGAGGCACTACCAGAAGAAACTAATATTAATGAAATTCCAAATAAGATAGTAGCAATACCTAACAAAATTATTTTCAATTCAATATCCCCCTTAATTAGATATTTTTCAGTAAAATATAGGTACAAATAATCTTACAATTAATTATATACAAATAATGGGAAACGGTAAGTGATATTTACAATTAAATTAAACAACTTAAATTTTTCAGTTTTTCATGCTGATTTTGCTTCAGCAAAGAAGCTCTTCATTCTTTCATTTCCTAAAACTCCTGTGGAGTTTTTACAATAATTCTACATTTTACATTCTACATTATTCATTAATAAAATGTTGTTCTATAAAATAGATAAGAAAATAAAATAATAATAAGAAATTAAAGAGGGGTGTACATTAAAAGATGAAGTACAAATTCGATTTTTTATTATTAGAGTTTAGAGATATATACTACCTTTTAAATAAGATATGGAAGGAGGAAGATGTTAGAGTAGTTAATTCAATGTTAATAAAACTAATAAAGGAAGTAATTATTACAGCTCATTTAAAGAACAATATTTTTTATAATACAGAAAATACCATAGAAGAAAATATAGATTTATTATATAAGAAAAATCTACTTACCTATGATTTAAAGAGATATATTATAAATTATTTAGATGAATTAGATTATTTTAAGGAATCTTTAAGTGTATCAAATCGTGACATAGAGGAATATTACGAGCTTATAAAAAATCAAGATTTCATTTATGAACTTTGTGTATGGTTAGTTACAAAGTCTGGGGAAGAAGATTACTCTTTATTTATAAATAAGCTAAGTGATGAAGAACAGGAGATGTTTAATAAATATATTAATTTAAATCTTGAAAAGGATGATGAAGAAGATAACTTAGTTAATTCTTTTGAAATAGATGGCTTAGGGGATTTTGACGGTGAAGATATAGAAAAAGAAGATACATCTGCAGAAGAAAATTTGCTTTCTGGAGAATTATATTATTTAGGTAAAAATGTAGACAAGGATTATTATAAGGCTAAGGAATACTTTGAAAAGGCTGCTAAGGATGGAAATGAACATGCAGAAAGCTACTTAGGACTATTTTTTGAAAAGGGATATGGTGGGGAAAAGGATATTAATAAAGCATTATATTGGTATAAGAAAGCTGCTTTAAAGGGAAATATTTTTTCGGAGTATTCTTTAGGCTTTATTTATTATGAAGGTGAAGAAGTTGAACAAAATTTAGATTATGCTTTTAAATGGTATAAGGAAGCAGCTGAAAAGGGCTTTGCGCCAGCTCAATATGCTTTATCTTATTTATATAAAAATGGAGAGGGCTGTGAGAAGGATAATGTTAAAGCATATTATTGGTTAGAAGAAGCAGCTGATAATGATTTTGAGGATTCTTATTATATTTTGGGACAATCCTATTTAGAAGGTAATAGTATTATAGATACAAACTATAAGAAGGCCTTCTTTTATTTATCTAAGGGAGCAAATAAGAAGGAGATGAATTGCTTAGAAAGTCTTGGAGATATGTACTATTGGGGCTTATATGTGAATGAAGATAAGGAAAAGGCATTTTCACTTTATAAAGAAAGTATAGATGAAGGTAATATAAATCTTTATTATAAACTTGGAAAGTTATATGAGGATGAAGGTAATATAGAAGAAGCACTATTAAATTATAAAAAAGGTCATGAAAATGGAGAGATTAATTGTACTCAAAGATTAGGTGTTATGCATTTAAATGGGGAAGGGGTTAAGGAAGATAGGGAAAAGGGGCTAGAGTATCTTAAAAAGGCAGTTCAATTTGGTAACTCTAACAGTTTATTTATATTAGGTGTAGCACTTTTAAATAAGGACAGAGAAAAAAGTGAAAAATATCTAATTGAAGCTTATAGAAAAGGTTCATCTCAAGCAGCTAGTATTTTAGCTAGAGAAGGTATAAAGAATTATTTAGAAAAGAAAGAAGTAAATGAAACAGAAATTTTAGCTTATGTAAATAAAGCTATGGAAAATGGATTGCCTATTGGAACATATTATTATGGATTACTAAATCTTTATGGAATTGCCATGGATAAAAATTATGAAATGGCTTTTATTCATTTCATAGATGCAGCAGAGCATGAATGTAATGAAGCTACTTTATGTATAGCAAATATGTACAAGAATGGAGTATTCTTAGCTAGAGATATAGAAGCAGCAATTAGGTGGTATGAAAAAGCAGTAGAAAAAGTAAGTGTAATAGGAATCCTATCACTTATTGAAATATATGAAAGGGGTATTGGAGGAAAGGAGGATCATTTAAAAGCTTTTGAAGGAGCATTATTTTTAAGAAAAATAGATATAGTTGAAGGTAACTTAAAGCTAATATCTTATTATTACAAAGGTATAGGTGTTGAGGCATCAATAGATGAAGGTAATAAATATATAAATGAACTTCTTAAATTAGATGAAGGAAAGGCATATGTTATCTTAGGAGAATTATGCGAAGAGGGTTTACTTGAAAATGAAGAAAAAGCTATAGAATATTATTTAAAAGCAATTTCTTTAGGAGAATTAAATGGGTATTCCAATTTAGAATATTACTTATATAGAATAGGAAGAGATATAAAGGAATATGAATTAAAGGAGGATGATAGAAGGTTAGAAAACCCTAAGAGTAAATATGTTTTGGGAATGAGTAAAATTAATATAGGAAGAAAAACTAAAGAAGAAGACCTAGTATGTGAAGGGACTAATCTCTTAGTAGAAAGTGTATATAAGGGGGTCTATGAAGGGATAAATGATTTAATAAAGCTTTATTCAAGGGATAAAAGTATAGAAGGAAGAATTAATTTAAATAAGTTTAAAGAACTGAAAGTTTATTACAATATATAAATATATGAATTTAATTTATTTGTTAATAATAGCAGATTTTTATATTAAATTATAAAATAAACAAGTCAAAATATGAGGAATTATCAATAAAGCAAATAATGTTAAAATTTTATTTCAAAAATTACAAAAAATATTGAAATAAAATTATAAACGTGTATAATATAATATAAAGAGTATCTAAAAGGAAATTTACAAATGAATCAGGAGGATCAATTATGGAAGATAATATGGAAGTAATAATATTTGAAATAATAAGTCAAGGTGGGACAGCAAAGGGACTAGCGTATGAAGCTTTAGAAGCTGCTGAAAATGGAGACTTTGAAAAATCAGAAGAATTATTAAAGGAAGCTGATGAATGTTTAAAAGAAGCTCATAAAATACAAACTGGAATAATACAAGCAGAAGCAAGAGGAGAAAAAACAGAAGTATCCGTATTATTTGTACATGCCCAAGATCATTTAATGACAGCAATAGAAGCAAAAACATTAATTGAACACATAATTAAGCTTCATAAGAAGTTAGCAGAAAGATAATAAATTTAATAAAAGGAGGTATTTGGGTTTATGAAGAAGGTTTCTCCAGTAAGTCAGTTACAAGGAAAGAAAACGGACTATGATATACCAACCTTTAGTTTTAAAAGTGCAATAATTATTTTATTAGGAGCAATAGTTGGGAATATTTTTTTCCCAATGTTGTTAACAAGTTTTGGTGCAAGCACTAATTTTAGTGTAATGATTGGGAATACTTTTATAACTAGTTTGACACTAGTTTTTGTAAGATATTTTATTGAAAGTAAAAAGGGATTTTGTAAGGGCTTTTGGCTAAGTTATTTATTTTTCGGAATCTCATTTGGAATTATATCTTATTTGTGGAAGTATTTAAACTTTTTTGTATAGGTATTAAGTAAACGTTTGAAAATTAAATAAAAAATGGAGGTATTATTTATGAAAATTTTATTTGTTTGTTCCCAAGGAATGTCAAGTGCTATAGCAGTAAATGCTTTAAAGAAAGAAGCACAAAAAAATGGAGTAGAAATGGACGTTAAGGCCGTAAGTACTCAAGAATTTGAAGAGGAAGTTAAGGCTGGTTATGATGCTGCTATGGTAGCACCACAAATTAGACACCGTTATGAATATTTAAAAGCTTTTGCTGATGAAGCTAATGTACCATGTACATTAATTCAACCACAAGCATATAGCCCATTAGGTGGACCAAAGCTATTTAAACAAGTTAAAGAACTTATGGAAAGCAAATAAGCTGATATAAGTTTCGATATAATAAATATATTTTTAAGGGGGAATTTTAAATTATGGGTAATTTTACCGATTTTTTAGACAAAAAATTATCTACGCCTATGGCAAAACTAGCAGAGCAACGTCATTTACGTGCTGTGCGTGACGGTATTATAGCTACTTTACCATTAATTATCGTTGGATCATTTTTCTTAATCCTTGTAAATCCGCCATTTCCACAAACATGGGAAATTTACAAAACTTTAAAGGCTAATGCTGCAACTATATTATTACCTTATAGAATGACAATGTACATCATGACTTTATATGCTGTTTGGGGCATTGGCTATAGCTTAGCTAAATCCTATAAGCTAGATGGAGTTACTGGAGGAACATTATCAGCAGCGGCATTTTTATTAACTATGGTTCCAAAAAGTATAGGTGCTTTAACACCAGAACTTTTAGAAGTAGTAAAAGGAAATCCAGATTTATTAAAATGGTATCAAGGTGTACCTCAAGGTTTCCAAATGCCTATGGCAAATATGGGCGGAGGCGGAATGTTCGTTGGTATTATAGTATCAATAATAGCAGTTGAAATATTTAGATTTACTAATAAGAGTGGATTTAAGATTTCAATGCCAGAACAAGTTCCAGCATCTGTTGCTAGAAGCTTTGAAGCTTTAACACCAGCTGCAATAATAATATTATTAATAGGATCAATAACATATTATGTTGGTTTTGACTGGCATGGATTTATAGGGAAATTAGTTGCACCACTTGTAAAAGCAAGTGATAGTTTACCAAGTGTTTGGATATTAGCAATTTTACAAGATTTCTTCTGGTCCTTTGGTATTCATGGTGCATCAGTAGTTGGATCTATTGCAAGACCAGTATGGTTAATTTTATTAGATCAAAATACAGCTGCTGCAGCAGCAGGAGCTGCTTTACCAGCAATAGCAGCAGAACCTTTCTATCAATGGTTCTTATACATTGGTGGATCAGGATGTACTATAGGTTTAGTTATAGCTTTAACATTATTTGCTAAATCAACTTATGGAAAGCAAATAGGAAGAGTTTCTTTAGTACCGGGAATATTTAATATTAATGAACCAATAGTATTTGGAGCTCCAATAGTATTAAACCCAACATTAATTATACCGTTTATTACTACTCCGTTAGTAACAGGAACATTAGCATGGTTTGCTACCCAAGTAGGCTTAGTAAATAGAGTATCAGTAAATGCTCCTTGGACATTACCAGGGCCAATAGGTGCATTTATGGCTACAGGTGCAGACTGGAGAGCTTTAGTATTAAACGTAATTTGTATAGCAATTTCAGTAGTAATTTATTATCCATTTGTTAAAATGTATGATAAGAAATTATTAGCAGAAGAACAAGGTGAATCTTTAGAAGAAAGCTTAGTTGGAAATAATAACTAATAATATGTATATAATATAAAAATTTATTGGTGTAATTTAAATTACACCAATAAATTAATTTAGAAACTCCGAAAGGAGTTTTTTCATTAAGTTTATATTTATATTTGAGATAAGGATTTTATTTTAAAGTATGAGGTGATTTCAATGGGAAAGCTAGGAATATCAATATATCCAGAAAAGACAACTGACGAATTAATTTATAATTATATAGATTTAGCAAGTAAATACGGTTTTAGTAGAATATTTTCTTGCTTACTTTCTGTAGATGATACAAGAGAAAATATAAAAAATAAATTTAGGAAAATAAATGATTATGCTAAAGAAAAAGGCTTTGAAATTATAGTAGATGTAAGTCCTAGAGTCTTTGATGAATTAGGAATTAGTTATAAAGATTTAAGCTTCTTTAAAGAAATAGGAGCAGATGGCCTAAGATTAGATATGGGATTTACAGGTTCAGAAGAATCTTTAATGACTTTTAATGAATATGGTCTTAAAATTGAAATTAATATGAGTAGTAATACTAATTATATAGATACAATAATAGATTATATGCCTAATAAAGATAATCTTATAGCTTGTCATAATTTCTATCCACATAGATATAGTGGCTTAAATTTTGACCATTTTATGAAGTGTACTGAAAGATTTAATAAGTATGGACTTAGAACAGCAGCCTTTATAACTAGTCAAAATGAAAATACCTTTGGACCATGGCCAGTAACAGATGGATTACCAACTTTAGAGCTTCATAGAAACTTACCAGTTGAGGTACAAGCTAAGCATTTAATAGCATTAGGAAATATAAATGATATTATAATTTCTAATTGCTATCCAAGTGAAGATGAAATGAAAAAGTTAGGATCTATGAGAAAAGATATGGTAACTTTTGATTTACAACTTGTAGATGGAGTTCCTGAAATTGAACAAAAGATATTATTTGAAGAAATGCATTTTAATAGAGGAGATTTCTCAGATAATTTAATTAGATCAACTCAAAGCAGAGTTAAATTTAAAGGACATAATTTCAAATTATTTAATGCTCCTGAAATTATAAAAAGAGGAGATGTAGTAATTGAAAGTAGTGAATATGGGCACTATGCTGGAGAATTACAAATAGCTTTAAGTGATATGAAAAATAGTGGTAAGTCAAATGTAGTTGGACATATTAAGGAAGAAGAAATATTTATTTTAGATTATATTAGACCATGGCAAAAATTCAATTTTAATTTAATTAAGTAAGGTGAAGTTTATGTATTTTTTAGGTGTTGATGGTGGAGGAACTAAAACTTGTTTCACTTTAATAAATAAAGATGGAAATGTTATTAGTAGAGTTATTAAAGGACCTTCACATCCTACTCAAATAGGCTTTGATAATTTAGAAAAGCTTCTTAGAGAAGGATTAGAAGAAATCATAACTAATAATAATATTTCTTATGAAGATATTGAAAGAGTAACTTTAGGTTTAGCTGGATATGGAATTGTAAAGGAAATTGCAGAAAAAATAGCAGAAATAGTAGAGAGAGTATTTAAGAATATTAAATATAATTTAGTAAGTGATGTAAGAGTTGCAATAGCAGGTGCTTTAGCTGGTGAAGATGGAATTAATATAGTAGCTGGAACTGGCTCTATAGCTTTAGCCTTAAAAAATAATGAAATTATAAGATGTGGAGGCTGGGGATATACAGTAGGTGATGAAGCTTCAGCATATTGGATAGGGAAAAAGACTATAGCCTTATTTAGTAAAGAAAGCGATGGACGTGTAGAAAAAGCAGCCTTATACGAATTAATAAAAAACAACTTATCTCTAAGTAAAGATGCTGAAATAATATCTTATGTAAATGATAAGATAAAAGGTGATAGAAGTGAAATAGCAAAGCTTTCTAGAATATGTTCAGAAGCAGCTAAATTAGGTGATGAGGCAGCGATGTCAATATTTAATGAAGCTGCTGTTGAAATTACTGAAATGATAAAAACATTATTAAGAAACTTTGGTAAAGAACAGGTTAAAGTATCCTACACAGGTGGGGTTTTTAAAAGTGGGGAATTAATACTTAATCCTTTAAGAAGCATGTTAGAGAACTTAAATGTTCAATTAATAGAACCTATACTATCTCCAGACCTTGGAGCATGCCTTCTTGCATATATAAATGCAGGATATGAAGTAAATAAAGAATTTTACAATACAATAGTAAACAATAATTAATAAAATTAAATAAAATATAGGAGCTGTTGCGACAGCTCCTATATTTTATTTAATTTTAAAACGTATATCTTCTTTGAATTTTTTACGGCTTGGATTGCCTTCAACTCTCCAAATTTTATTGCGGGTTAAGTCATACACAACAGACCAAACAGTATCAGCATTAGTCTTTCTATTATACTGACACATAAAACCATATTTACCACTTAATATATCCATAGCAAAATCTACTGAATATTTATCAGGATTATTTACTAAAGCATCTCTAGCAGTTTCATATCTATCCTGTGAACGCCAATCATCTATTTCTGTATTCCTATATTCATACATTTCACTACTATTAAAGCTATTTGCAGTAGCAACAAAGTCTTCTCCATCTCTTGGAGTTATTACAACAACCTTTTCACAATTACATTCTACTACAGCTATATCACCAGTTTTATCTGCAAGGGTAATAGTTTGTTGTGATGCAATTGGAATAGTCTTAAGAGCTTCAATTGCCTCAGCAGTAGTTTTACATTTTTCAAGAAGATATCTAACAAGGATTCCAGCATTAAAGCCAGGTTTCCATATCTTAGGATATATAAAGGTTAAGCCTACAGCAAGTCCTTCTTCATTAACACCATCCTCCATTTGAACAAAGGCGGTAGTATTTCCATTAAAGGAATAACAATTATCTAAATTATAAAGACAGTTCATATATAGCTTCTCTAAATGTACTAAAAAATCACTATTTCTTGCAAATAAAATTTCATCCCCATTACTTATGGCAAAGGAAGTACACTTATTATCAAATTTAAAGCAATACATACTAAATAGCATTCCACATAAGTACTCAAAGGAAATTTCATTTCCTTCAGCAATTCCTCTAACTTCATCAACTATTTCAGGATATAATTCTTCAAATATTGCCATGCAGTCTCGGCCAAATTGAATTCTTTCTTCACCAACATGATATGTAGGGCAATTATCTAACTTCTTTCCATTCTTATTAAGTAATGCACCCCACTTATAGCCTGCCTTATAATGGGTTCCTTTAAATCTTCCATGATACATATATTATCCTCTCCCATTCATAATAGTTTATCTCTATACCTCTAACTTCATTATAGGTAAATAAAAATTTATATTCAACAACTATAAAAATTCATGATAAAATAGTATATTCTTTGAAAGGACAGATCCATATTACATAAATTTCTTTATTAAAAATAAGCATAATATTTATGGAGATATAATATAAATAATTAAGAATAAACGTTTCAAAGTTACTATAAAAATAAAGAAATTATTTTTCATAAAATTGTAAGTATTTACATAAAATTATTTTTATTAGGGGGAAATAATATGGGTACTTTTACAGATTTTTTAGACAAAAAATTATCTACACCTATGGCTAAACTAGCAGAACAAAGGCATTTACGCGCAATACGGGATGGTATTATTGCTACATTACCATTAATTATTGTTGGATCATTTTTCTTAATAATTGCAAACCCTCCATTACCAGAAAGTTGGGGACTTTATAAATTATTAAAGGATAATGCTGCAAATATAGTATTACCTTTTAGAATGACAATGTATATTATGACCTTATATGCTTGCTGGGGAATAGGTTATAGCTTAGCTAAATCTTATAATCTTGATGGGATAACAGGTGCAACTTTATCAGCATCAGCATTCCTATTGACACTTGTTCCAAAGAGTGCAAGTGCATTAGCACCAGAACTTATGGAAATAGTTAAAGGTAATGCAGATTTATTAAAATGGTATCAAGGTATACCACAAGGCTTCCAAATGCCAATGGCTAATATGGGAGGCGGGGGAATGTTTGTTGGTATAATTGTATCCATATTAGCTGTTGAAATATTTAGATTTACAAATAGAAGTGGATTTAAAATTTCAATGCCAGAACAAGTACCAGCTTCAGTTGCTAGAAGTTTTGAAGCATTAACACCTGCAATAATTTTAGTGCTATTAGTTGGATCAATAACTTATTATTTAAAATTTGATTGGCATGGAGTCATATTAAAATTAGCAAGTCCTCTAGTATCAGCTAGTGATACACTATTAAGTGTTTGTATATTATCATTTTTAAATAATTTCTTTTGGTGCTTTGGAATTCATGGAGCCTCTATAGTTGGATCAGTAGCAAGACCAGTATGGTTAATGCTATTGGATAAGAATCAAGTAGCTGCAACAGCAGGAGAAGCTTTACCAACAATAGCAGCAGAACCTTTCTTTCAATGGTTTGTATATATTGGAGGATCAGGATTAGGTTTAGTGTTAGTACTATTATTATTTGCAAAGTCTACTTATGGGAAACAATTAGCGAGAACAGCTATTGTGCCTAGTATATTTAATATAAATGAACCAATTGTATTTGGTGCACCACTTGTATTAAATCCAACTTTAATAATCCCATTTTTAATAATTCCATTAGTTAATGCATCTATAGCATGGATTGCTACATCACTAAATTTAGTTTCAAGAGTTCAAATACTTGCACCTTGGACTTTACCAGGGCCTATAGGAGCATATTTAGCCACAGCTGGTGATTGGAGAGCAGTAATTTTAAGTATAGTATGTATAATAATTTCAATGATAATTTATTATCCATTTATGAAAATGTATGATAATAAGCTTATTAAAGAAGAACAATCTGAAGCGTAAATTAATAAGATATAAAATAAATTCCAACAAGCTTTCTTGTTGGAATTTATTTTATTTTAAATCCTCATTAGAAAAATATTTAAAGGTTGCTAAAAATCCTAATAGCGAAATAAAAAGGATGATTATAATTGATAATAAAATAGGATATCCTTTGGAAGTAAGAGAGCCTTTAACAAGAAAGAATGTAGCAGTCCAAGGATAAAGAGCAGAAAGATTTTGGTTACTTATTGCAGCACTTCCCATTACTATAGCTGCTGAAATAACCATAGGAGCAACAAAGCCCTTTGTTTTCATTGCTAAATAGGAAAAGGGAGTAGCTGTGAAAAATACTAAAACACCACTATATAGGAATTTCATTAACCAATTAAGGGATACAGTAAGGCTAAACTCACTAATAGTAAATATACTATGATAAATTCCAGAGAATAATAAAATTCCAGCCCAAGTAATTATATTAATAAGTAAGGTTAAAAGTAATGTAACAGCATATTTACCTATAAGTAGCTTTACTCTTGAAATAGGAATAGGCAATACTGTTTTTAAAGTGTTATCTAAGTACTCTCGGCTAAAGATATAACTAATTATAGCAACACAAATCATCATATTCATAAGTAGCATGGCATATAAAAGACTATTATCATAAATATCACTAAGAGTAAAAATACGCTCAGGATATTCAAAATGAGTTTGAATAGCTTCTATTAGCATCATAGCTGGTACAGCAAAGGCTCCAATAATACATAAAATAATAATTTTTGAATTCTTTAGTTTTTTCATTTCACAAGATATAAGGTTAAGCAATACCCCCACCTCCAATTAAGTTTTCAAAATAAGCTTCTAAGGTTTCTTTGCAAGGATTAAGCTTAGTAACAGAGATACCATTTTGAACTAAGGACCTATTTATATCACTTATACTTTTATTGCTATCATAAATATAGATATTATTATCAATAATAGAGTAATCCTTAATAGAAAAGTTATCTTTCAATATCTTTTCTGCTGATTTAGTATCTGATACTGTTATTTCAATATAATGTTTTAGTTTATCTTGTAATTCTAAGATATTAACTTCTTCAATTAATTTTCCATTATTCATAACACCAATAACATCTGCAATTTGTTCTATTTCACTTAAAACATGACTTGATATAAAAATAGTAACCCCTTTTTCATGACTTAGCTTTAATAAAAAGGAACGGATTTCTGATATTCCTATTGGATCAAGTCCATTTATTGGTTCATCTAAAATAAGAAGCTCTGGGTTATGCATAATAGCAGCAGCAATTCCAAGCCTTTGCTTCATTCCTAAAGAAAAATTAGAGAAGGTCTTTTTTTCTTCTGTGTGGAGTCCAACAATTTCAAGGGCTTCTTGAATTTCTTTTTTTGAAATATTACCATGTAATTTAGCTAATATATTTAAATTATCTCTAGCAGTAAGATTTTGATAAAAACCAGGAGTTTCAATAATTGAGCCTATTTTTTTATAAAGATTGTTATTTCTAAAATCCTCTCCAAATAAATTAATATTTCCTTTTGTAACCTTAATAAGCTTTAACATCATTTTCATTGTTGTTGTTTTTCCAGCACCATTTCTACCAAGTAATCCATAAATTTTACCCTTGGGGACATGAAGATTTATATTATCAACAACATTAGAATTGCCATATTTTTTTGTTAGATTTTTTGTTTCAATAACATATTCCATATCTATACTTCCTTTCAATTTTTTTTTAACTTCAGTACAAGTTATAATTTAATTATTAGAGCACAGTATAAAAAGCACAAGAAACCTATTATCACAACAAGAAAAAAGCCATGACACTTATGGTGTCAATGGCTTTTTTAAAGGCTTTAGAAGGTAATTACTATTTACTATTTTTAATTAATAGTGCCATCTTAGGCATTAAGAATAGAAAGAGAAATATTGTTACATAGGGCTGACGAGAAGCTGCAAAAAAAAATATGGATAATGAGTGCCATGTAATTGATATAGATTTCAATATGCTAAACTTCTTTTTATCATCAAAAAATTGTAATATTATTTCTGTAGTACCTATCAAAGACATTACAATAATTAAAGTATAATAAATAATACGAATTGAGGTAGGGGATTTAGTATATTGAAGTAAGTTTACAGAATAAATATACCCATCAATCTCTTGTCCATAGAAGGGTAAAAAGATATAGGCAAGAGCCATTAAATCTAATATTCCAAATATAAGGCTAGATAGCTTGCTTATATTTGATTTATTTTCACTTTCAGCAACTTGAATTAATTCATTATTTGAAAGTAATTCATCTATTGAAACTGAAAAAATCTTAGAGATATTTTTTAGAGACTCAATGCTTGGATAACCTTTGCCACTTTCCCATTTTGAAATAGCTGTTCTTGAAACATATAGCATTTCTGCTAGTTGTTCTTGAGTCATATTATGTTGTTTTCTTAATTCCTTTAATTTTTCATTAAACTCCATATTATATTCTCCATAGTATTAAATTTATTTCTTTTATAATAAGATCTCCATAGTATTTAGATAATTATTTTTTCTTTGCAATAAGTAAAAATCTATGGATATTTCCTTGAATTACTCCATCCTTTTCTAATAACTTTTGTGCATTAAATAAATTTTCTAAGCTATCCTTTACTGTGAAATTTGGGAATTCCCATTCTATAATATGAGCAAACCAAACAATTGCACCAACATCAAAAAACTTAATAGGTCTATAAGCTTCTTGTCCATCAATTATTGTAAATCCAGATTTTTTAAATTTCTCAGTTGTAATATTAAGGTATTGCTCTGGAAAAGGTAATTCAGGAACATTAGTAAGAAGTAATTCTACCAATTCTCTATCGTTTTCTGCACCTACTTGTTCTGTAATAAATATTCCACCTGATTTCAAAACACGATAAATCTCATTCGGATTAAAGTCTCCATGTCGATTAATTACCACATCAAATTGCTCATCTTCAAAGGGTAAAATGCTGCTACCATCTGCTTCTCGAAAATCTATTCCTAATGGTAATAATGTTTCTTTACAAAGTTGCACATTTGGAGCATATCCCTCTGTTGCACTTGTTCTTTTATTTGAATGGTTTAAGGATAGAAGAAATTCACCACCACCAGTATCTATATCAAGTAAATAAGTTTCTGGCTTTATATAACTTTCGACTATTTCTTTGTAATCCCATGGAAGATCATTTTCTTCTTCATATTTGCCATGGATGTGTGAGAAATCCCATCCTTTTATATGGGCTACCTGTTCTTCTTTTAACCAATTTTCAACTAAATCTTTTTTATTCATTTTATCTACCCCTCAACATTCTTTTATTACTATAGGTTGTCTTCACTTATAAGAGATTAAAAAAATATTAATCTTTAATTTAATTTTACACTAAAAAAGATAAAAACAAGAGTAAAATGGTATATATAGATAAAATTGGGGATGTTATATATGAAAAAAATAATAAATATAATATTATGGCTAACTATACTACAGATAACAAGAATAGGGTTTAAATCTTTAGTCTTTCTTTTCTTAGATAGAAACTTAATGATAGATGTTATAGTTTCATCAATATATATGATTATAATAATTATATTTAGCATTATTGTCATAAAGAAGAAACAACTTAAATTAGATATTTTTCCTAAGAATTTTAATTGGAAGTATCTAGTAACTTCAATAATATTATTTACAATTATTTTTACAACGCCAATAATTACAAAAAGCAATTCGCTATATGATGTATTAAGCTTAATATATGGATCAATTATTACTGTTATATTTGAAGAAATAATATTTAGAGGCTATGTTTATAAGAAAATTAGCAATATAAAAAATGATTTGTGGGCATATATAATTTCAACTATTATATTTGGAATATGGCATCTAGGATATATTGATACAGTAATGTGGAGAGCTAGTATAATATCACCAAATGCCAATATATTAAATATAATGTTTTGGAAGGTAATAACTGGTCTATTATTTGGAGCTGCTTTAGGTTTTTTTAGATATAAAAATAAAAATGTGTATTCTTCAATGTTAGCACATGCATTATTAAATACATTTGGTAGATAAGGAATAGTCTATAATTAATAAAAATATTATTTTTTATTGTATAATTACAGAAAGATAAATATAACAGAACTTTATATTTATTTATAATATAAACTAAGTAATTTATATAAGGTGGTGAAATATCATGAGTGAAAACAGTTTTTTTAGTAAAAGTAATAGCATTAAGATAACACATAGTATCCTATTTATAGTTACAGCAATGTATATATTAGAATCTATATTTATTAGAGGATTATTCACTAATGTTTATTTAGCTTTAATAAATATGGGATTAAGCATTATTACACTTATAATATCAGCTATAAAGAAAGAATATAAATTAGTAATTATTGATTTTATTATTCTTATAGTAACTGCAGGAATATTTACATACTTAAT
>OGSQ01000227.1_pt1 | contig 32631 bp, 35 predicted proteins | sample 1573921 | NCBI WGS metagenome assembly OGSQ01 (sample SAMN03295832, study PRJEB24534) | human gut metagenome | isolation source: fecal sample 7 from infant 4 | host: Homo sapiens | place: USA: Pittsburgh, PA | collected 2014-07 | reverse complement strand
ATTATATACTATATATATTCATATAATAATATATAAAAAACTGTATTGGTATTGAATTTAAATCATTACTAATACAGCTTTATGGTAAGTACTTTTTTAATATTGCGACTATTTTCAATAAATCTTAATATTTCATAGTAAACAAAGTATCTACTCTTCTTATTTTTATCAAGACTCTTTTGCTATCTAATTAATATATAATCTCTATTTAATTACTATATTCACTTCTAGAAATTACTTCTCCAGTTTCTAAATCTACTACGGCGCTTCCTGATCTAGACATTCCACTTAGTGCTATACCTTTATTAAGTAAAGTCATATTTTTATCACCATATAAATTTGTGAAAATAGTTTCTCCTGATTTTATATCTACTACACTTTTTCCTGATCTCGTTATGCTTTTATTTGAAGAAACCTCCTCTTTAATAGTATTACTATAGTTTACATAACTTGATACAGCTATAACTACTCCTGTTAAAGCAAAAACAAATAAAGCCTTTTTCATTTTCCCATTCCTTTCTTTATTAAAATTTTATTTTTTAATTAATTCTTCTTAATCCACTAAATTGGATCTCTAAGGATTTTTTTATAATTTTAACTTACTCTTCTAATATAAAAATTCTTTTGTTTGTTGCATCAAGTTTAACCTTACATCCAATAGGTAAAGTTATCATAGGATGAGTATGACAGCAATCAAAATCAGCTAAAAATGGAATCTTAGTATCTCCCATAACTTCTAGTAATATCTCATAAGGTTTTCTTCCAGTTTCATTATCATTAAATAACTCATGTTTACCTAAAATTATTCCTGATATCTTATCAAAAACTCCACTTAATTTTAATAATGAAAAACTTCTTTCTATCGTTGCACAATCCTTTAATGAGTCTTCTATAAAGAGTATATCTCCTTTTTTAATTTCAGGCATATACTCAGTCCCCCAAATTCCCATCATAGTATTTAAATTACCACCAATTAACCTTCCTTCACATACTCCATCATTAACTGTAATCAAGCTATTCTCTACCGGAGCTTTAGACCTATCTTGAGTTTCCCAATTAATATATTCATCTGTCCAAAACTTAGGCATTTTAATTTCATAAGGATATTGTATTTCAGCCATAAGTATATTTTTAAAATACTTATAAGTTTCGATAACATAGGGCTCAAGCTCTCCAAAAGAAGCTACTAAAGCTGGTCCATAATAAGTAGAAATACCTGTTTTTGCATAAATCCCTAAAAGTATAGCTGTAACATCTGAGTATCCTATTATTATTTTAGGATCTTTTTTAAAGGCTTCATAATCTATATATGGAAGTAGTGAATTAGAATTCATTCCTCCAATAGTTGACATAATACATCTAACATTAGGATTCCTTATAAGACTATTTAACTCTTCTACTCTTTCCTTTATGCTTCCTGATCTATAATAATCACTTTTCCCTGTTAAAGAGCCTTTAACCACTTTGAATCCTTTATCTTCTAAATATTCAATAGCTCTTTTTGTTCTATTAGGAGATGTCTTAGTTATTGGTGAAGATGGTGAAAAAACACCTATGCTATCACCTTTCTTTAAGGTAAATCTAGTTCCCATTTTAAATTCTCCCCTTAGCAAATTATTTTGAATTAAATAATGCTTCTATATCCTTTAACCCTTGTAATACCTCTTCTTTAGAAAAGTTATTTTCTCTTAATTCCTCATCACTTTTCTCTGATAACTCTTCATAAAAATCAACTGCAATTTTATATATAGCTTCTGTTTTACTCTTTTCAATTTCGTCAAACAAAAGATCTTCTGCTTTACTATATTCCTTCTTAGATATTAAACTTTTTAAAATTATACGAAGAAGTTCAGATGACCCATCATTTTCTAAATTCACTAATAACATATTGTCCTCCTTTTTATTAACTAAAGCTTTACCAATATTTCTTGAAAGTTCATTAATTAATCTTTCTATATCCATTAAAATTCTCCAATACCCTATACTTAAATTTCACTTAATTATTCATTATCTTAAGTATATCTTCTCCATATCTTTCGTACTTCTTTTCACCCATTCCTCTTATGCTCATAAGTTCATCCTTCGTCTTAGGATTTTTATTTGCAAGTTCCATAAGTGTAGTATCCGAAAATATAATATATGGCTTTATTCCTTGTGAATTAGCTTTATTCTTTCTCCAAATTCTAAGCTTATTAAATAAGTCCTTATTAATTATCTTCTCTTCTGTATCTTCACTTAACTTACAGATGACTTTTTCTTGGGATTTTAATACTCTTAAGGATCTAGGATTTAACTTTAGCATTGAGTATGTTCCTTCTTTTAAATTAACATAACCTAAATCAATTAAGGTTTTAATTAAGTCTCTTATAAACTTACTGCTGTAATCCTTCATTATCCCAAAGGTAGTTAATTCATTTAATCTATTTTGAAGTATTTTAGGTCCAGTAAATCCTCTTAAAACATCTACAAGTACTGATATTCCATACATTTCCCTACTTCTATAGACACAAGATAATATCATTTGAGCTTCTGTAGTAAAGTCCCTAAGTTCTTCATTGTTTAAGCAGTTACTACAATTATTACAATATGGCTTTACATTTTCATCTCCGAAATAATCTAATATAAAACTCCTATAGCATTTATCAGATTCACAAAAATCAATCATACTTTGAAGCTTTGTAATTTCAATTTCTTTTCTGTTATTTCCTGCTGTTGTATATATTAAATATTCTAAAGTCCTTATATCATCCCTATTAAATAGAAGATGACATTCTGTTTTTTCTCCATCTCTACCACCTCTACCAATCTCTTGATAGTAACTTTCAATATTCTTACAAATAGTAAAGTGAAGTATATATCTAACATTAGACTTATCTATTCCCATTCCAAAAGCATTAGTTGCAATCATTACATTATAATTATCCTTTAAGAATTCGTCCTGATAATAGCTTTTTTCTTCATCATTAAGTCCACCATGATACTTGGCTATTGATAGTCCTCTTTCTTTTAAATAATTATATAAAGCATCTACTTCTTTTCTTGTAGAACAATAAACTATTCCACTTTCTTCTTCATGATCTCTTATATAGTCCTTAACAAATTCAGCCTTATCTTCTTCTTTATGAACAGATATGTTTAAATTTTCTCTATCAAAGCTACCTACATATGTATATGGCTCAATTAATCCTAGGAGATTTAAAATATCTTTTCTTACCTCTTTAGTTGCTGTTGCTGTAAAAGCTGTAACTACAGGCCTTACCCTTAAACTATTTACAAAAGGTAATATATATCTATAACTTTTTCTAAAGTCATGTCCCCACATAGAAACACAATGTGCTTCATCAACCGCAACTTGACTTATAAAAAGCTTTCTAAGCATCTTATTAAAGTATTCACTTTCTAATCTTTCAGGTGCTATATATAAAAGTTTAATTTTCCCTTTATAACAAAGGTTCAATATTTCTTTAATCTCATCTAAACTTTGAGTGCTATTTATATATGCTGCACTTATTCCAATATCATTAATAGAATCTACTTGATCCTTCATTAAAGATATAAGCGGAGATACTACTAAGGTTATGCCATTAAAAATTAAAGCAGGAATCTGATAACAAACAGACTTTCCAGCTCCTGTAGGCATTATAGACAAGGTATCCCTTCCCCTTAAAATATTAGAAATAATTTTATCTTGACCTTCTTTAAAATAAGAATATCCATAATATTTATTTAATATCTCTAAAGCATTACTAAAAATGGCAATCACCTCTTTCCTATTAAGAGTTTACCATATTTTTTATATACTAAACAAAAAATATCACATTATTTAATAATACTAATGTGATACCTAAAATCTTATTTTTCTTTATATAATTCTATTTCATCAACAACAACATTTCCATTTCTATCAAGCAAAGGAGTGATTCCATAAGCACCCGTACCAATAGTACATAAATAATTGACACCTGTTACAGTATCAACAACAATTTGCAATCCTGCAAGTCCTAATCCCTGTGAGTATTTTTCAACAAATCTTTTTTCCTGTTTCTTAAACATAAATATCTCCTTATTAATTTTTCATATTATAATAATTACATCAATCTGCTTAGATAATACCATTCCTAATTTCATTTAATACTAAATATATAAAAATAGAAATTCAGTCTACTGAATTTCTCCCTTTAGTGATATTTATCACAATAGATTATTTATTAACTTCTTAGAGCTATATACATGGCTGTGGTAAATGCTCTTGATATATCAATTAACTTATTAAAAGGAACTCAACTTATTGAATTTACTCCTTTAGTATTCCACATATAATGGATTTATTGTTAATTACTTTATTGCAATTATCGTCATGGCGCTACCGACTTGGAGCTTTCAACACACGTAATAAATATATTTTTATATTAATATTTCATATAAAAAAACTAGAAATTCACCTCTCTAAATTCCATTCTTTAGTTGACGCATATGATACAGATTTATCTATAACTTTTTAATGGTAATAATCGTCATAGTTGTACCGACTTGTAGCTTGCGACTGAAGTAATAACCATACTTTCATTTTAATAATCCATATAAATAAAGAAATTCAGCCCGCTGAATTTCATCCTATAGTTGGCATTATAATAAAGATTTGTTACCAACTAATTTATTGTAATTATATATTGATGGTGGTACCAACTTGTAGCTTGCGACGGAGGGAATCACTATGAATATATAATTACATTTTTTAGTTCAACAAATCCAAGATTTCTTTATTTTGTTTTTCTGTTAATTTTAATTTCTCAGTTACTTTCTTTAATTTTTCATATAACTCTTTTTCATTTAAACAAGCTCTTAAAAAACCACTTATTGAATTACTTATTTCAAGTACAATTTGCAAAGCTTCTATTCTATCATCATCTTTTAAGTTACCGTTTTCAATAGTTCTATATAATATATATCCGTATACAGAACATAGCTCAACATAATCTATTATATTTTCATCTTCAATTTTGCTTAGCATATATTCAATTTCTACAGATGAGTACTTATTGTAAATATCATTATTAACATTAAAATGTACAGAGGCATTTATAAATTCATCTTTAATGTCACTCGTTACTTTCCCATTTAAGTAATCAACAACTAGTCCGTAAATTATGAAATCCATTTATCTTCCCCCTAAATTAATCCTATACATATAATTTATCACAATATTTAAAATTTTCAAATTGTATTTACCATTATTTTTTTAATTTAAATAAATATAAATATTTCCTTTACATTTACAAATATTAGTTGTATAATAATATTTGTAGCAAAATTTAATATCGCGGGGTGGAGCAGTTGGCAGCTCGTCGGGCTCATAACCCGAAGGTCGTAGGTTCAAGTCCTGCCCCCGCAACCAATAAAAACAGTGTAAAACTAATTAGTTCTACACTGTTTTTTTATTGTTTTATATTTTTTTCAATTAGTATTAATGTATTGACATTTTATTCCTACATTGATACCATTATATTAAACACTGTTCAATAAATAAACAATGTTTAACCACGTGGAATATTATATTAGGAGAATTACAATGGCTATAGAAAATAGAAGAGAACGTGAAATTGAAGAAATGAAAGAGTTAATTCTTTCATCAGCAAGTGCTATTGTTGCATCAGAAGGATTTGAAAAGCTATCAATTAGAAAAATAGCAAAAAGTATTGAATACTCCCCTGCTATTATTTACCACTACTTTAAAGATAAAGAAGAAATTATTAATATTCTAATGCAAAGAGGATATAAAAAAATTATATCTGCAGTATCTTCTGTAAATACTGAAAGTCTTTCTATAGAAGAAAGACTAACTGAAATGACTAAAAACTACATATATACAGCTCTAAAAATGCCAGATGAATTTCTAGCAGCTCAGTTAAATACCTCTAAGGAAGCTTTGAATCATACATCTTATTTATTTAAAGGGGCTTCAAAAGATAAACCTGCACTATCAGCATTATATAAATGCCTTACAGATATGCAAAATGATAAATTAATAAGTGAAAATAAAATTGAATTAACTGCTCAAATTATAGCAGTTTCTACTCTTGGACTTATTATAAAGTTAATTGTTGAAAAAGAAGTAATATCTGAAGAACAAAAGGAAAAATTAATTGATTTCTACTCAAAAGAAATAGTATTAAAAATAGCTAGTACCATTCAAATTAATAATTAGGGGTGATAATTTGAAAAAGATATTTAAAGTACTAATCTCATTACTGCTTATCTTAGTGCTTATTTTTGTTAGTGGAATATTTTATTTAACTAGAGGTCTTAAAGAAGGCAAAAACATTACTATTAACAGTTTAAACTTATCTAATCTAAATGATGGTGTTTACTTAGGAGAATATAAGAAAGGAAGATGGTCTAATACTCTTAATGTTATAGTAAAAGATCATAAAATTACAGAAATTATTCTAAAAGATGATGTAAAATTTCCTATGACTAATCTAAGTAATGAATTATTTAGTAATGTAATTAAATCTCAAAATACAACAGTTGATACTATCTCAGGGGCAACTGTTACTTCAAAAGCATATTTAAAATCAATAGAAAATGCCTTGAATAATTAAAATGGAGGAGTTTATATGAATGCTTTAATTGCTTATTCCAGCAAATACGGATGTACAAAGAAATGTGTAGATCTACTACGAAAAGAACTTAATGGAAATGTAGAAATAATTAATCTACAAACTTCAAAAAATATTGACCTTTCAAAGTATGACAAAATAATTATTGGTGGATCCATTTATATGGGAATGATTCAAAAGGAAGTAAAAGAATTCTGCAATAATAATTTAGAAGTCTTAAAAGAAAAACAAACTGGTCTTTTTATCTGCGGAATGCAAGAAGGTGAATCCATAACTACAGAGATAAATGAAAACTTCCCTAAAGAATTGCTTGAAGTTTCAATTATAAAAGAACATTTCGGAGGAGAATTTACATTTTCTAAAATGAAATTCTTTGAGAAAATGATAGTTAAGATGATTTCTAAAACCTCATCTGATAAGTCCAATATACTAAAAAATAATATAAATAAATTTGCTCTAACAATGAATTCAATTTAATATATCTTCTTTGTAAGTAATTTTGCAGTATAAATATTTTACTTAAAAAATATTTATACTGCTTTATTTAGACATTAACCCATTTTAAGTTTTTACAAATATTTATATATGATTCAGTAAACTTCCATTTACTTGGCCCCAGTAATATACGTATATAATTTATCATTATTCTATTTAATATTAGTAAACTCACTCTATAATGATACTACCTCATCACAAACTTCTTCAAATAATTCATCATGAGAAATAACAATTATAATATTATCTTCTTTAATGTTAGATATCTCCTCTATCAATAATTCTCCTCCTTTTTTATCTAAAGCAGAAGATGGTTCATCTAGTATCAAAAGGCTATTATTGGTATTATGAAGCTTTAGTAACGATCTAATTATTGATATTTTTTGCTTCTGACCACCAGAAATATTATCTGACTTACTATCAATTATAGTATCCAGGGCTGGGATATTAAATTTATTTATTAAATAACTTAGATACTCAGAATCATAATTTTCATTACCATAAATAAGATTTTCTAAAACAGATGCATTTATCAATTTAGGTTCCTGCTCAACCTTACAAATTAATCTTTTTCTAGTATCATATAAATCAATATCTCTTATTGATTCATCATTAAATAATATTTCTCCATGATAATCTTCATATAAACCTAACACAACATTTAAAAAAGTACTTTTTCCTCTACCATTATGTCCTTTTAAAATATATAGCTTACCTTTTTCAAAATTAGTTGTTATATTTTTCAATATATCATTTTTATTGTCATATCCAAAAGTTAAATTATTTACTGATATATTGTTAATTTCATTTATAATCATATTTCCATTATGCTCCCTAGGAATATCTAAAACTTCTTTAAATCTAGAATAATATGTTTTTATCTCATGATAGCTTGGTATAATTCCTATTGCTGTTGTTAAATATCCTAATGCAATACTAGAATAAGAGTATATTAATTGAAAATCTCCTACGCTAGTATTACCTTTTAGCATTCCATCTGCAACTATTAATAATAAAACTAAAGTAGAGATATATTTAAATGACTCTATCAATACTTTATATGTATTATCAACTTTAGTTTTTTTCATAAAAGCAACTTTTACATCATCAAAAGAATTCTCAATTTCTTCCTCAACTTCATTAAACCATACATTTGTCTTTACAAGTTTTATATTAGTAATCTGATTATTTAATGCTGCAAAAAAAACACTTTGGGTTTCTTGTAACTTATAATTTATTTTATTAAGTATATTCTTAAATAGCTTTACGACAATTAAATTTAGCCCTAAGATAATTAATGTCGCTAATAAAACTAGCTTATTTATATATGCCATGACAAATAATATAATAACTAACCCAATAATACTTAATAATGCCTGTACTCCTGTATTCAGAAAAAATGCAGGTATTAAAAAAGCTCCATTATTAATTTTAGAAGTCATAACAGTTGGATTATCTACATTTATTTCTTTTAATTTTGATTTCCTTATATGTTTAAAGGCATCAATTTGCATATCATGAGCTAAATAATTACATATTAAGTTCAATAAAAATGTAACTAAATAGCTAGATATTCCCCAGACTAATATTATTGCTATAAATACAGCTATTAGTCTAATATCACTAATCTTATCATAAAACACTTTATCAATATATTTTGAAATAATAACAGGTATTAAAAGCAAACTTCCCCATTGAAAAATAGCCATTAGCAAATATACTAATATTTTATACTTAAATTTTTTTAAATACGTTGCTATAAACTTAAACATCCCCATGCCCCCTATTTAATTTTACATATTATAACTTTTATGTTATAATATGTATTTTATCAAAGTAATTAATCCTTGTCCATTTTATGGAAAATTATATTTTTAATTTTCGTCTATGTTTTAAACTACTATTAATTATTTATATATTAAAAGTGGATAGGTATCCCCTATCCACTTTGCCATGCAATTTAAATACTATTAATATTTAATAGTTTATATGTTTTTATTCTGATAAATCAAATGTCCATCCCATTTCTTCTAGTTTATCTAATATATCTTTAGGTATATCCTTTGCACTTCCTTTTTCTATAAGCTTACAACTATATATTGTAGTCCTTCCAGGGTAGGTTTCCATAATTGCATCGTAAGTAACTTCTATTTTATCTCCATTTTCTAAATCATCAAAAACATTTTCACTACCTGTTTCATTTGACATAACAATCGGTCCATTATTATCAACAATAATAATATTACTTCCATTAGTTGATCTTAAATATATGCCAGTCATAGAGGTTTTATTATTTTCAGAACATCCTACAAATAAAATCATACTGAAAATAAAAAGCGAAAAATATACTAATAGTTTTTTCATATCTCATACCACCTTTTATATATTTATCTGCTATCTTTACTCAAAATCTTTAATCATAATATAGTTATACTATATAGTACGTTATACTTAAATTAAATATGAGAAATTAAACAAAAAGTAGTATATAAATCCAAAAGGCACCTAAGTGCCTTTTTTCATTTATCTCACAAATAAATAATCAATTTTTGATAATTTATTTAATTTATCTGAATTTACATCTTTAATTTCATCTATTAAGTATTCTTTATTTAAAATACTGTCTTTTTTTAAATTCTTTTGTACAACTATTTTTTCACTTACTGCCATAGTCATAATAGCAACTAAGACGCTAATAAACTTCTCTTCACTAGTGCCTGCAGAAGCAACCCCAACAGATATTAAAGCAGCTAACATATATTCTAATTTAATAGCTTCAAATAAATTAAAACTTTCTCTATTTATTTCTCTATCAACAAAAAATTCGCTGTATCCATCTGTTAAATAGTATTCCTCACTCTTTACTACTACTATTATATTGTTTGCTTTTGAAAAATTTCTAAAGCCCACTCTAACTTCTATATTATCCCTAAACCTATCAATACAGGAGTTATCTTCTTTCCTATTTTTTTCATTATTAATAATTACTTTAAATTCATTTATACTTCCAATTACAACATTTATATTATATCTATTAATAATGCTTAAAGCAGTTTCCTTCTTTATAAAAGAATTTTCCTCTCCTATTAAATCTAAGATTATTGGCATTTTTCTTCTTCTAGCAATTCTTATTGATTTCTCAATATCCTGTATCTTTTCTTCACTTAAGTCTTCTAAGCTTACTAATAAAGATGCTATATCTTTATTGTTTGCATTATCACTAATTAATGAAGAAAAAAATACAGGTATTCCATTATATGCCGTAATACATTCAGCTAAATCCTTTAATAATAACGAATTTGAAATACAGTATATAAGAGGTTTACTTTTCTTCTGCAAGCTTAAGCACTCGTCTAAGGCTCTTACACCAATTTGCATCTTGTATCCTCTCTTACATCTTAAACTAATAATAGTATAAGACAGTGGCAAAGGAATCTTATTTTACACCCCACAACTGCCTTTGTACATATTATTCGACTTTATTTGCATATGTTACATCATTAATTTTTAAATAATTTTAATTATACTGCACCTATTTATCTATCTTAGAAGACAATTATATGGCTTTATAACTTTATACGCAATACACTAATTTATCTATATTAAAGCCTAATTGCTTTAATTAATTATTTTCTTTATAATTACATATATGAATGTTGTAGAATAACCTATTATGTAATAACTATCAAATAAATTAGATTTGAAAGCTTATTTAATAGCAGAATTGTTTTATTAGATGTTCTTACTCTGATATTCCAAAGATATAACATTTTACATGATGAAACAAATGTTGAGATACATAGATTAACATAGTCTTTACAGACTTATACTATTACTTGATATGACATCAAATTATATACGATAGGAGAATTAAAATGAACTGGATTGATAATATAAAAAACTATAAACCTTTTAATAAGCAAGAAAATTCAGATAAAGAAGCTATTTTATATGCCATGGACAACTTTAATAACTTATTAACTAGGGAGAACCCTTTAGCACATATAACTAGCTCAGGATACATAGTGAATAAAGATAAAACTAAAGTCCTTATGATTTATCATAATATCTATAAATCTTGGTCTTGGACTGGTGGACACGCTGATGGAGATGATGATTTATTATATGTAGCTATTAAAGAAGCTAAAGAAGAAACTGGAGTTAAAAATATAAAAGCTCTTGATAATAATATTTTTTCTTTAGACGTACTTCCTGTACCAGCACATATTAAGAGAGGAAAAAACATAGCTTCCCATCTTCATTTATCAGTTGCTTATTTACTAGAAGCAGATGAAAATGATGCGCTTATAATAAAGGAAGATGAAAATAGTGGAGTAAAATGGATTCCAATTGATGAAGTATCAAAATATTCTACTGAGGCTGATATGATTAAACTTTATGAAAAATTTAATGATAGAATAAAAAAATATTATTTATAATAGAAATGTTTTTTATAGAATAAAATTAAATTTAATAATCAGAATTATATAAGGTTAATAGGGTTATCGCAAAGACAGAACAATTTATAATTACACTTTTTTCATTGTGCGACATCCCTATTATTTTTTATTAAGTTTTATTCCAATGTCTTATTATCTAGCTTTAGCTTCTAAAATATTTTATCTAACTTTATCATTTTAATTCCTTGAAGAATAGTTTCTAAAGCAAAGTCTAAAATGAATATTAAAAGCTTAGTATCTTCTGGAAAGTTCACTATTAAAGTTTTGTTTCTTATTCCTGCTACTCCTCTAGTTAATATAGATTTTCTAGATATTTGGAGACAAAAGCACGATATCCCTTGTATTAAAGCATTTGCTTCTCTATGAATTATGTTTTTTGTAGCTTCAGGAACAACATCATTTTCTCTAAATCCTATTCCTCCAATTGTTATTATAAGATCAAGCTTATTAATATCAGACATTTCCTTCATTTCTTCTTCTAAGTCTTCTTGATTACTTTTCATCATTTTACTTGTTACTATCTCATGCCCCTCATTTTCTAAATACCGTTTAACTATCTTAAGCCTATGAACTTCGTTATTTGACATAATCTCATCTTTATTTCTAGCCATAACTAGTATTCCAACCCTCACCATAAACCCACCTCATTATAAACTAATTAGTAGAACTTTTCATATTATTTACTTAATATATAAATTATAACATTACTTATGCATAAAAAAATAGATAGAATATTAGGATTCTATCTATTTCTACCAAGTTCTTCATTTATTTTCTTCATCGATTCGATTTCTTGACATTTTTCTCGCAAATTACTTACTGCATTGTTATTATTACTATTGTTGTTATTATTATTCATAGCTGCAAAATTAAACATAAACATTAATTCTACTTCTTCCTCTTCAACCATTTCTAATATTCTTATATTTATTTCTTCCCTTAACTCTTCATACTTAATAAAATTCATTTCATTTGTATAAAAGTACATAAATACTCCATATCCCATATTTGACAAATCATTAAAACTTACTATTATTAGGTCCTTATCTATCTTTTCATGGTTATTTAAATATTCTTTTATCTTATCTAAAAGACTCCTAATTTTCTTAATAGGTGTATTAGATTTAATGGTAAATTTAAAGTGAATCCTTCTAAGTTTTCTTTCACTCCAATTTATTATTTCCTCATTTGCAAGCTTTGAATTTGGAATAGTTGCAACTGACATGGTAAAGGTTCTAACTTTAGTGCTCCTAAAAGTTATATCTTCAACTATTCCTTCAATTTGAGGAGTTTGTATCCAATCTCCTATAGCAAAAGGTCTATCTAATACAATAATCATTCCACCAAAAAGATTGGAAAATGCATCTTGAGCCATAAGGGCAAAAGCTACTCCACTAATACCAAGCCCAGCAATAAACCCTGTAAATCCAAATTCTCTAGCAATACAGCTTATCCCGATTATCACAATTAAAAGTCTTATTACTATTGAAACAAATGGAAATACAATATCATTCTTTTTTAACTTGCTATATAATAATGAATTTTCTAAAGTTAAATTATAAAAGAAATAACATATAGCTATTACTATAAAAAGCCTCTTAATTTTATCACTAGTAAGTGAATTAAAGTTTAATCCATCAAAATCAATAATTATTAGGGAAGCATAAACTGCATATAAGGTTATATATAACTTAATAGGTTTTTCTAAAGACCAAGCTAAACTATCATCTGCTAAATTTTTAGTCCTTTTAGCTAATCTAATAATATAATCAAATATTCTAGTTATTACATATCTGTTGAATACAAAAGATATAAGTATTATCATAAATGCTGCTACATATTTACTTATACTTATTTTAATTAATGTATTTATAACCTCCTCTAATATATCCATATCTACTCCTTAACTGCATCTATTCTTCCTTTCTTATAACTATTATTTTACTCTATCTTTTTTCTTTTATTCTTTAACTATCTAATGCATTTCTTAAGTCTTTTATAAATTCTAATAAATTATCTTTATTTCTTAATCTCTTAACTACCAAACTTCTAACTATTATCCCTTTAGAGTAATGATTGATATTTTTAGTTATTTATGCTATTACCTTAATTATTTCTCTTAAGTAGGAGCAACTAAATATTTTAATTTATGTTTATTTAAATTAAAAAGAGGGTATCTAACTAATTTCTTAGTCAGATACTCTCTTTATAAGGCTTTACTATCTTAATTCAAAAGAATTACAGTCTGTACATTGTACTTGAGTTGGATTCTGCTCATGAGTTCCAACTTGTATTACAGATAATGTACAATATTTTTCAGCAGTATTATTATACTTGCATTGTTCAACTGTACACTTTATATTCGGATTCTTATCCATTAAAATCACCACCTTACCCTCTTAGTATTTACGTTAAATTTTATACTATTCCTAAAACATATAATTTAATAATGTAAATTTTAGAATAAGTAGGTTATGTAATAAAATGCTTTGCATTTTATTAATGAAAGAATGAAAGAATGAAAAAATTAAAGAATGCATATAAAAAATCTTTACAGATTTTTTAAATCCATCTTTAAAACAAAGGAGGTTTTGCATAGCAAAACCTCTTCCTTAATTTTTCATTCTTTCATTCCTTAATTTTTTATTTTAAAATTCTGTGCATTTTAAAATAAAAAAAGCTATATCAATTTCTAGAAATTAATATAGCTTATTAATTACAGTTTTATATTATTAGAAATTTCTTGCGATTTCCTTAGCTTCTTCTACTGAATCAGACACTATCTTATCTACATCCATACCCATTACATCTAGGTTTTCAACAGCTATACTCTTAACATCTTTAACTCCAAAGAATGCAAGTATAGTTCTTAAGTATCTTTCACCCATTTCAAATTGTGAACCTATTTCACTAGAGTAATCTCCACCTCTACCTGAAACTATTAAAGCTTTATTAGCCTTACAAACTCCAACTGGACCATTAGCTGTGTATTTGAATGTTATTCCTGTAACACTTGTATAGTCAAAATAAGCTTTAACTATAGCCGGTGTTCCTAGATTCCACATTGGTGCTGCAATAACAATCTTATCTACTTCTGCTATTTGGTAAGCATACTTTAATATTGGATGATTTCTACTTTCCCTTGTCTTTTCACCAAAAACTGCTGCTAAATCTTCAGCTTTTAAGAAGTCTATTCCTTCATTATATAAATCTAAAGTTATTATCTCATCTTCTGGATTTAAAGTTCTATATTCTTCAATAAAACTATCTGATACCTTAAATGTTCTTGATTGTCCTTCTGGCTTAATATTTGCTTTTATATATAATACTTTATTCATCTTATCCTCCACTATAAATCCTCTTTGGAAATATATCTTTTATTTGTTATAATATAAATGATAGTTTAAAATTTATCAACTTTCAAGTAGACACTTTTTTTATACCTAGTATCAAAAATGATACTAATTCTCATTTATTAACGTTTAAGGAGATAACTAATGGAGAAATTTACAATTGAACACAAAGATTGTTTTTATAATAAAAACTCTGATAACCACGAGGTTTGCCCTATGATTTTAGTGCACAAACTTATATCTGGTAAATGGAAAATACTAATACTATGGTACTTATGTGATGGCCCTCTTAGATTTACAGACATAAAGAAAAGTTTGCCAAATGTTACACAAAAAATGTTAACAAATCAATTAAGAAGCTTAGAAGAAGACAACTTAATTTATAGAAAAGTATATCCAGTTGTTCCATCCAAAGTTGAATATGGTTTAACTGAAGTTGGAATGAAAATTATTCCCGTCTTAAAATCTATGCATAGTTATGGAGAAGAATATATAATGGAAATGAACAATGAAGAATAAAAAAATAATTTTATTATAATTTAAATCAAATTACTTAAGTATTTAATTACATATAATTTAAACTAGGCTGTCATTATAACAGCCTTGCTCTTTATATATTTATAGCTCTTTTCTGAACTACATATTTTCTTATGATAGTAAATAATCCATATCCTATTATACAACTTATTAAGTTTAATAAAATATAATCAATACTTATCCACCAAGGAAATAGTATCTTAAATAATTCTAAAAATAATGCTATCAATAAATAGATTTTTAAATTTGATAAGAATGATTTATACTTTGAAGTTATTATTGGAATAAAAATCCCCATAGGTATTAATGATAAAAATAAAACTATACGACGTTGTAATCTCATTATGTTTCCAAAATCTCCATCCATGCTACTTGTAATTATTGCATAAATAGTTCTAAAAGGAATAAAAGAATTAATACTAATTCCTGATTTAAATACTTCCATCCTAGAAACATAAACATAAATAGGGACTAATACTATTAAATAAATAAAAAATATCGAAACCAACCCAAACTGTATATAATTTTTCTTTTGGTTTATACTACTATCACCTAACCAATTATCACTTTTAAAAATTCTAATGGCATAATCTAAAGATTCCTTTTCAGAAAATCCATCCTCTAGATGTTCTTTATATATTGCTGTAATATGATCGATATATTCTGCTTTTAATTCCTTTCTTTCCTTAATAGATAAATCTAATTTACTAACTGATTTTTTAGCAAACTTATTAATCTCCTTCATAAATTCTCCTCCTTTTATAAAAATTTATTTACTAATGATGTTAAACTCTTAAAATCATTAACTTTTGAATTAAGGTATTCTCTCCCCAGATCTGTAATTTTATAATATTTTCTTTTCACTTTGTTATTATCTTTTTCTACCCAATAATATTTTACATAACCATTATTATAAAACCTCTTTAATGCAGGATATAAAGTCCCTTCACCTAAGGTGATTTCACCATTAGAATTTTCCATAATCACTTTTAATATTTCATAAGTGTACATATCTTCTTTTGTTAATAATGCCAATATTAATATATCTATAAATCCTTTTAATAATTCTTTATCCATAATAACCACCTTTACTAATATTATAAAACTAAAACACCTAGTAATACAAGGTATATTTGCAATTTCTATTATAAACTTAAACTCATTCTAATAAAAATAAAAGTAGTTGTTGATAAAACATACTTTAAAGTTTTATCAACAGCTACTTTCGTTTAATATGTATATTTAAATACAATTTAATTTCAAAAATTCCATCAGGAGTTTTATCCTTAATTATGTATTTTTAATTATAATCTTATTCGTCCCCAAAAACCTTTTTTCTTAATTCTAGCCCAGCCTTTGTAACTGCCACTCCACCAAGGGCTGTTTCTCTTAAAGCTGCTGGTAAGCTTCTACCTACCTTATACATTGCTGATAGTGCATCATCAAAAGGAATTTTCGATTCTACTCCTGCCATAACTAAATCAGCTGTACATAAAGCACTTATTGCTCCTGAAGAATTTCTTTTAGCACAAGGAACTTCAACTAAACCTGCAACTGGATCACATACAAGTCCCATTACATTTTTAAATACTATTGCTCCAGCATCTAATGACATCTTTGGCGTTCCACCCATCATTTCAACTACAGCACCTGCTGCCATAGCTGCTGCTGAACCACATTCTGCTTGGCAACCACCTTCTGCTCCTGCGAATGTAGCATTTCTTCCAATTATCATTCCAATTGCTGATGATGCAAATAAAGCTTTTATTAAATCTTCATCAGATTTTCCAAGTCTCTCTCCTGCTGTTAAAATTACTGCTGGAATTATTCCACAAGATCCAGCTGTTGGGCAAGCTACTATTCTTCCCATTGAAGCATTTACTTCTGAAGATGATAGAGCCATTGCCATAGCTAAAATCATAGTATCTCCTGTTAGAGACTTACCACTTTTTAAATATTCTTGAAGCTTATAACCATCTCCACCAATAAGTCCACTTACTGAATATACTTCTTTTTCTCTTGCTTCTGTTGCTCCATGTCTCATTACATCAAGAGTTTTCTTCATTTTTAAAAACAAATCTTCTCTTGAAACTTCTCTATCTTCCATTTCTCTTCTAATTGCATATTCGCTTAAAGAAATAGAATTTTCTTCACATATCTTAATTAACTCTTCTCCTGATCTTGCTATATCCACACTACTCACCATCCTCTATCTTGTTAATTAATATTACTTTTTCTATACCTTCAACTTTTTTTATTTCTTCAATTAAATCATCTGAAACCTTACCATCTAACTCAAAAGTCATAGTAGCATTTTTCCCTTTTTGACTTCTTCCAAGTGTTAAGAAAGCTATGTTAACTTCACTATCATATAAAATATTAGTTACCTTTGCTACAGTTCCTGGTATATCTCTATGAGATGTTATAATTGTTGAATATGCTCCAGTAAACTTAACTTCATTACCGTTAATATTAACTATTTCAATATTTCCCCCACCTATAGAAGAACCTGTAATTTCACATTCATTACCATTCTTAAGCTTCATTAAAAACTTAACTGTATTAGGATGGTAGTCTCCTAAATCTACATCTTTAAAAGTAATTTTAATTCCTTTTTCTTTAGCAATTTCTAATGAATCTCTTAATCTTTCATCTGACGGATCCATTCCCATTATTCCAGCAACTAAAGCTCTATCAGTACCATGTCCCTTATAAGTTTTCCCAAAGGAACCATGAAGTAAAAATGTTACTTCAATTACGTCATCTCCAGCAATAATTCTAGCAACCTTTCCAAGTCTTGCTGCCCCTGCTGTATGAGAAGAAGATGGCCCTATCATTATTGGTCCTAATATGTCAAAAACACCCATTCCGCTCATATTTTTCTCCTTTAGTTTAATATATTTTTAATATAACTATTATATAATTAGGTAAAATAAATATCCATATAAATTAAAATGTTTTGATAATCTATTATTATAAGTTTAATTTTATCTATTTTCTACTTTTTATACTTAATAATTATCAACATCTTATTTATTTACAAAATAAAAAACTCCCTTAGGAGTTTTTTAATAATTTCTAATTATTCATTCTTAATTGTGCTCTAACACCACTAGTATTTATAGAAGTCACTTCCACCTATAAATTCTCTTAAGATACTATTAGTTGGAACATATTCCTTATCAATTTCCTTAAAGAATCCAAGGAAGGATTTAAGTCTACTTGCTAATATATAAACTGGGCTATCTTCCTTTATTTTGTCTAATTCTTCTAAGGCATATTTCTTTAATACACATAATTCATATACTAAGGTTGAGTTAAACATAACATCTGCTTCTTCTTGGAATACAAAAATATTTTTTTCTTCACCTCTTCTTATTGAAGGCCACATTTTTAATGTATCTTCCGCTCCATATCCTCTAGATAAAAAGTCTCTTACTATTCTTCTAACTCTTCTAATATCTGTAGTTGCAATTCTATTGTGATTATCTAAATTTAATTGAGTTAATGCTGAAATATATATCTTAAACTTCTGTTTATCTGAAATTAGAGAAGTAAGCATTGGATTTAATCCATGGATTCCTTCTATTAATATCACTCCATTATTAGGTAATTTAATAATATTATTAACCCACTCTCTTTCTCCCTTTCTAAAATTAAACCTAGGAATTTCTACTTCTTCCCCCTTAAGAAGACTAGCCAAATGCTTATTGAAAAGTTCAATATCTATAGAATATATACTTTCAAAATCAAATTCTCCATTTTCATCTTTTGGAGTATGCTCTCTATCTACAAAATAATCATCTAAAGAAATAGGTACAGGAACATATCCATTTACCCTTAGCTGAACTGATAGTCTATTGGCAAAAGTGGTCTTCCCTGAAGAACTTGGCCCTGCAATAAGTACTACCTTTGTTTCCTTTCTTTCATTAATCATATCTGCAATTTGAGCAATTTTCTTTTCATGCAGCGCTTCAGATACCATAATTAAATCTCTAAGTTCATGATTTTCCACCTTATCATTTAATGAACCAACTTCACCTACTCCAATAATATCTAACCATCTTTCTGTTTCTAAAAATATATTAGATAATTTTCTATTTTCTTTAAATACTCCTAAGTTTTCTAAGTCATTCTTAAGTGGAAATCTTAAAACAAATCCTGGGTTATAATACATTAAATCAAAGGCCTTTATAACTCCTGTGGAATATGCCATTTGCCCATAAAAGTAATCATATCTTCCATCTAATTCATATAAATTTACAGTTTCAAAATCTACATGCTTAAGAAGAGATATTTTGTCTTCCATACCATAACCCCTGAAAATCTCAATTGCCTCTTCTCTTTTAAGTTTTATTTTATTAATCGGAAGATCTTTATCAATAATCTCCTTCATTTTTGCCTTAATTACATATATATCTTCTTCATTTAATGCTTCTTCCTTATGAAGTTCTCCAAATACACCATCACTTAAAGTATGCTCAATAGTTATAGTTGACTCTTTAAATAAATCTAAAGCTGCCTTTATAAAAATAAATTGCAATGTTCTTGTATAAATCTTATATCCAATAGTACTATTAAATTCAATTAGTTCTAAATCTCCATCTTTTTCTATAGTCTTATATAATTCAAAATATTTATTATTTAACTTGCATAATGCTACATCATAAGAATTAATTTTTAATTTACTATCAATAAATTTCTTATATGTAGTACCCCTTTCTGCAATATATTCTTTATTATTATATTTAATCTTACAAATCATATCTTTGCCTCCATATATCTCATTACTACTTATTAATATCTCTATACTTTATATTATATACTCAAAAGCACTTCTATCATATATTACGAAGTTTTTTATATTTCCTTCTAAATAATACTATAATTTTTCTTTAAAATTGCTACATTATTAACCAATATATTTTGAAATTCTTCCAACTTATTCTATCCATTTATAACTATAACCTCATCAGTATAAATCCATACTTAAATGGAATAATAATTTAGAGGTGGTTAGTTTTATGTTTATTGTCTTAATACGTACTATATTTTTATATGCCTTAGTTATATTAGTCATAAGACTTATGGGTAAAAGACAAGTTGGAGAATTACAACCTTATGAATTTGTAATAACAATTATGATTTCTGACTTAGCCGCTCTTCCTATGCAAGACACTAGGCTTCCATTAATTTTAGGTATAATTCCAATAATAACTTTACTTTTTATCAAAACTATACTTTCTTTAATTCAATTAAAAAGCCAAAAAGCTAGGCAAATACTCGAAGGTGAGCCTTGCATCTTAATTTCTAGAGGAAAGATCTGTTTTGATTCCCTAAAAAAACAACAAATTAATTTAGATGAGCTTATGGAAGAAATAAGACTGGCTGGATACTTTGATTTAAGTGAAATTGAATTTGGAATACTAGAAAACAACGGACAAATGTCATTCTTAACTTCAAATAGTTCAAGTAGTAGTAGTCAAAATGGTGTTGAAAGCCAAAGTAGCAATAACTCACAAGGCAGAAAAAGGCCTCAATTGCCTGTAATTTATGTCCTTGATGGAAAAATTAATAAAAATACATTAACTAAATCAAAACAAGATAGTGATTGGATAATGAAAGAATTAAAAAAACATCATGTAAGTTCAATTGAGGATGTTGTAATTGCAATGACAGATACTAATGGAAAGTTTATATATCAATTGCATAAGGATGGTGAGGCTCGAATATGAAAAATACCTACATATCAGTTATCCTTTTTGCAGTATTACTAGCTGTATTATTTTTTCTAAACTATAAGTTCATTGATTTATGTAATGAGATAGTCCTTAATTGTGATGATATTGAAACTTCATTAAATGATTATGATGAAGAAGGTGCTTATGAGAAATCAGTAAATCTTCTAAACTTAATAACTGAAAAAGCTGATATACCAGCTATATACTTAAATCATGTAGACTATGATTTAATAAAAAATGATTCTTTAAAACTTTCCTTATATATTCGAGGAGATGACAGAGCAGAATCTTTAGCTACTCTTCATGCATTACGCTCAACAGCCCAGCATCTAAAAGAATTACAAAGTCCTAACCTTAAAAATTTATTATAAAGAATTCTTTAAATTATAAAGCCTTTATAATTTTCTAAATACAAAAATGGTTTTCTGGTTCCAAGGAGACCATTTTTTTGTAAATAACAAGAACTTTTATTTACAATTAATACACTTCATTTTTCGCAAAATATATTTTTATGCATAAATTATTATTTTTATTACATAATTTTAATTTTTATGCAAAATAATTGTATAAATATTAATATTCTTATTGCATAATTATACTCTTATAGGTATAATTATAAACATATTTGAAATATAGTTAAAATTTAGAAATGAATAACAAGGACTTATCATAAACTCTTATTTTAGTAATTTGGAACAAATTACATCCTTAATTATTCATTGTTAATTTTTAATTTCTAATTGAAAAAAGGGGGCTTTTAATATGAAAAAATATAATAAGGTTGTACTAGCATACTCAGGAGGTCTTGATACTTCAATTATAATATCTTGGCTTAAAGAAAACTATGGCTGTGAAGTAATTGCAGTAGTTGGTAATGTTGGACAAAAAGACGAGCTTGAAGGATTAGAAGAAAAGGCACTTAAAACTGGGGCATCAAAGTATTATATAGAAGATTTAACTAAAGAGTTTGTTAATGACTATATCTTCCCTACTATTAAGGCTAATGCAATATATGAAGGAAAGTATCTATTAGGAACTTCTTTTGCAAGACCTATTATAGGAAAAAGATTAGTTGAAATTGCACTTTTAGAGGGAGCAGATGCTATATGTCATGGTTGTACTGGTAAAGGAAATGACCAAGTTAGATTTGAACTTGCTGTTAAGGCTTTTGCACCTGACATGGATATTATAGCTCCTTGGAGAATTTGGGATATTAAGTCTAGAGAAGAAGAAATAGAATATGCTTTAAATAGAAAGATTCCTATTTCTATAAGCTATGAAACTAATTATAGTAAGGACAAGAATTTATGGCACTTAAGTCATGAAGGCTTAGATTTAGAAGATCCAAGTAACGAGCCTAAGTATGATAAAATCTTAGAATTATCTAATACCTTAGAAAAGGCTCCAGATAAGGCAACTTATATTACCTTAAAATTTGAAAAAGGAATTCCAGTTGCTTTAAATGGTGAAAAATTAGATGGCGTTACTTTAATAGAGAAATTAAATGAAATTGGTGGCGAGAATGCCATTGGAATTATAGATATGGTTGAAAATAGACTTGTTGGAATGAAGTCTAGAGGAGTATATGAAACTCCAGGTGGAACTATTCTTTATAAGGCTCATAAGGATTTAGAAGAACTTTGCTTAGATAAAGAAACCGCTCATTATAAAGAAGTAATTGCATTAAAATTTGCAGAACTTGTTTACAATGGACAATGGTACACACCACTTAGAGAAGCTATAACTGCTTTTATAGATAAAACTCAAGAAAATGTTACTGGCGAAGTTAAACTTAAATTATATAAAGGAAACTTAGTTAATGCTGGAATGACATCTCCATACTCTTTATATAGTGAAGAATATGCTACTTTTGGAGAAGATGCTGTATATGATCAAAAGGATTCAGCAGGCTTTATTAATCTATTTGGACTACCTATCACTGTAAATTCAAAAATGAAGGAAGCCCTAAAAAAGGCTGGTAAATAATTATGAAACTTTGGGGTGGACGTTTTGAAAAAGGAGTTAATTCATTAGTAAATGACTTTAACTCCTCAATAAGAGTAGATTCAAGGATGTATAAAGAAGATATATTAGGTAGTTTAGCTCACGCAAATATGTTAGGTAAACAAGATATAATTCCAGAAGAAGATAGTTTAAAAATAATAGCAGGATTGAAAACAATTTTAGAAAGAATAGAAAACGGAGTAATTAAAATAGATGAGTCGTCTGAGGATATTCATAGCTTTGTTGAAGGGACTTTAACTTACTATATAGGTGATGAAGGTAAGAAGCTTCATACTGGTAGAAGTAGAAATGATCAAGTTACTTTAGATACAAAGTTATATTTAAAAGGAGCTTTAATAGAATTATCAAAGGATGTTATTAATCTTCAAGAAGTCATTTATAAAAAGGCTGAAGAAAATGTAACTACAATAATGCCTGGATATACTCATATGCAAAAGGCACAACCTATAACTTTCGCACATCATCTGCTAGCTTATTCTGAAATGTTTAAAAGAGATTTAAGCAGAATACTAGATTGCTATAAGAGACTAGATGAAATGCCACTAGGTAGCGGTGCTCTTGCAACTTCCACTTACAACATAGATAGAAATATGGTAGCTAAAGAACTTGGCTTCTCCTCTATTACTAATAATAGTTTAGACTCAGTTTCAGATAGAGATTATGCAATTGAAGCATTATCAGTTTTATCAATGATAATGATGCATTTATCAAGATTTTCAGAAGAAATTATTCTTTGGGCAACAAATGAATTTAGCTTTATAGAATTAGCTGATGAATATAGTACTGGTAGCAGTATAATGCCTCAAAAGAAAAACCCTGATGTTGCTGAACTTGTAAGAGGAAAAACCGGAAGAGTTTATGGTGACTTAATGACTTTATTAACAGTTATGAAGGGGTTACCACTAGCCTACAACAAAGATATGCAAGAAGATAAAGAGGCTTTATTTGATGCATTAGATACAGCTAACCTTTCTCTTAAAACATTCATAGGAATGCTCAGCACATTAAAAGTCAATAAATCTAACATGAAAAAAGGAGCTACCTTAGGATTTACAAATGCCACTGATGTAGCAGATTACTTAGTTAAAAAAGGTGTTGCTTTTAGAGTAGCTCATGAAATAGTTGGTGAAATAGTTCTTTATTGTATAAGAAAAGACTTAGCAATTGATGATTTATCAATGGAAGAATTTAAAAACTTCTCACCTATATTTGAAGAAGATATTTATGTAGCAATAGATTTAGTTACATGTGTTGAGGAAAGAAAAGTATTTGGAGGCCCAAGTTCCTCTTCAGTAAGAATACAATTAGACTTACTAAAAGAATCAATCAAAAATACTAAGGAGGCTATCGCATGCTTAAAGTAGGAATTATTGGAGCTACAGGCTATGTTGGTGCAGAGCTACTTAGACTTTTATTAAACCATCCAAAGGTTAAGGTTGAAGCCATAAGTTCTGTATCTTATGAAGGCGAAGAAATATCATCTATATACAAAAACTTTTATGGAGTAACTAATTTAATATGTGAAAATCAAGATGAAGTAATAAAAAAATGTGATGTAATATATGCTGCACTTCCTCATGGATTAAGCGAAGAAATTGCAGAATTAGTATTTAAGGGAAATAAAGTCCTAATAGATCTTGGGGCAGATTTTAGACTTGAAAATGAAGAAGACTATAAAACTTGGTATGGTAAAGACTATAAATTTAAAGATCTTCATAAAGAAAGTATTTATGCTTTACCTGAATTTAATAGAGATAAGATAAAGGATTATAAAATAATAGCTAATCCTGGCTGTTATCCAACTTCAATAGAGCTTGGACTTATGCCTTTATTAAAAAATTCTATTATAAAAACTGATAATATAATTTGTGATTCTAAATCAGGAGCCACTGGTGCAGGAAGAGGTCTTACATTAAAGTCTCACTATCCTGAACTTAATGAAAACTTTTCTCCTTATGGTATAGGCTCACATAGACATACTCCTGAAATAGAGGAATGTTTATCTAAAATAGCGGATGAAAAAGTACAAGTAACCTTCACTCCTCACCTACTACCAATAAACAGAGGAATAGTTTCAACAATTTATTGTAGTCCTAAATCTAAGAATGTAAACTTAGAAAAACTTCATAAATTATATTCAGAATTTTACAAAAATGAAGCATTTATAAATGTGCTTCCACTTGGGGAAACAGCTTCAATAAAAGAAGTTAAACACACTAATTTCTGCAATATTTCATTACATCTAAATCACAGAAAAGATGGAATAATAATAGTAAGTGCTATTGACAATATGATAAAAGGCGCTGCCGGACAAGCCATACAGAATATGAATATAATTCTAGGCTTCGAAGAAACTGATGGGTTAAAATTAATTTCTGCAGGAAATTAATTTTAATGAAAGAATGAAAGAATGAAAGAATGAAAGAATGAAAAAATGAAAAAAATTAATAATGAAGGAATTAAGTAATGAAGTAATAAAAGAATTAAGGAATTGGGGAATTAGAGAGTTATAAGAAATTGCTTTAATTAATAAATTATGAAATCTCTTTGCTTTTTCTGACTATATTTATTAATAAAATCTTTACCTCTATGCAATGTGTTATATATTTTTTATATTCTGCTTCATTTATTATTTCTGCTTTTGATAATAAATTTAGCCAGTACTCAGACTCATTTGCTTCTTTTAGAGCAATACTCATTTTATTTATAAAATCTTTCTTACTTTGGGCATATTGAGCTTCTGTTACATTTGCTCCAATGGACGTTGCTGATCTAACTAACTGTTTTGATAAAATATACTCTTTTTCATTTTTTAATTTTAGATATAGTTTTACTATATCTAAACTGAAGTTAAAACTTTTATCTAATATGGCATTTTTCATAAACTTTATCACCTCCTATTAGATTATTAACTTTATAATATTTATCTTATTCACATTTTTATAAACTTATTTACTAAATATAATTTTACTTCACCTTTAATTTCTTCATTTTTTCATTTTTCCAATTACTAAAAAGGGGGTTTTTATTTTGAAACTACTATCTAATCAAGGTGTTACAGCACCTAAAGGATTCCTTGCATCTGGAATTCACTGTGGTCTTAAAAAAAATAATTTAAAGCTAGACTTAGCTCTTATTTATTCAGAAGTACAAGCTAATTCTGCTGGTGTTTATACTAAAAATAAGGTTAAGGGGGCTCCTATTTATATAACTAAGGAGCATTTATCTAATAAAAAAGCTCAGGCTATTATAGTTAATAGTGGAAATGCTAATACATGCAACGGAAGCGATGGATTAGTTAAGGCTAAGAGAATGGCTGAGCTTCAGGGGAAAGCTCTTAGATTAAAAACTAGTGATATACTAGTTGCTTCTACTGGGGTTATTGGTGTTCCCCTTAATATTGATGCTATTAAAGATGGAATTCCAATGTTAACTGAAAGACTTTCAAAGGAAGGCTATGAAGATGCTGCTACAGCAATAATGACTACAGACACTTATAAAAAACAGCTTGCCTTTGAATTTAAAATAAAGGATAAGGTAGTTACAATTGGGGCAATGGCTAAGGGATCAGGAATGATTGAGCCAAATATGGGAACTATGCTTTCTTTTATTACAACAGATTTAAATATTTCTGGTGAACTGCTATCTGAGGCATTAAAGGAAAGTACTAAAATAAGTTATAACAGGGTAAGTGTTGATGGAGATACTAGTACTAATGATATGGTTCTTGTACTAGCTAATGGTTTAGCTTCCAATGAAGAAATAGTTGAAAAAAATGATGATTACTACACTTTTATTGATGTCTTAAACACTTTAAACATCACTCTTTCTAAAATGATTGCTAAAGATGGTGAAGGTGCTACTAAGCTTATTGAATGTATAGTAAGTAATTGCAAGTCAGAAAAAGATGCAGAAATACTTTCTAAAAGCGTTATTAACTCACCTCTTGTAAAAACTGCAATATTTGGTAGTGATGCTAATTGGGGAAGGGTATTATGTGCCCTTGGTTATTCTGGAGTAAATATTAATCCTGATAAAGTTAATCTATCATTTAAAAGCTCTGTTGGGGAAGTTGAAGTTTGCAAAGATGGAATGCCTCTACCTTTTGATGAAGTTAAGGCAAAGGAAATATTATTAAAAGATGAAATTCAAATTTTAATAAGTATGAATTCAGGGAAATATTCTTCAAAGGCTTGGGGATGCGACTTAAGCTATGATTATGTGAAAATAAATGGAGATTATAGAAGCTAAAGGAGGCGCTAGAAAGTGAATTATATAGAATATGCAAAGGTACTAACTCAAGCACTTCCCTACATTCAATCCTTAGCTGGAAAGATTGTAGTTATAAAGTATGGTGGAAATGCTATGACTAGTGAAGAACTTAGGAAAAGTGTAGCAACTGATATAGTTTTAATGCAATGTGTTGGTTTAAAACCTGTTATTGTCCATGGTGGTGGCCCAGATATTTCAGAGTTTTTAACTAAAATAGGTCAAGAAAGCAAATTTATAGATGGCCTTAGATACACTGATGAAAAGACTATGGAAATAGTTAAAATGGTCTTAGGTGGTAAAGTTAATAAGGATATAGTTTCATTAATAGAAAGTGCTGGTGGTAAAGCTATTGGCCTAACTGGCTTAGATGGTTCCTTTATAAAAGCAAAGAAATTTGAAGGTTCATTAGACCTTGGGTATGTTGGTGAAATCACATCTATAGATACTACTATAATTGATATGGCCCTTTCAGCTGGATATATCCCAGTAATAGGCTCAGTTGCAATAGGGGAAAACTCTACTGAGTCCTACAATATAAATGCTGATACATGTGCTGCTAAATTATCGGCTGCACTTAAAGCAGAAAAACTTATACTTTTAACTAATGTACCAGGGCTAATGGTAGATCCCAAAGATCCAGCTTCATTAATATCAACATTAAGATTACATGAGGTTAAAAAATTATATGCAGATAAAATAATACATGGTGGAATGATTCCAAAAATAGAATGCTGCGTTGAAGCAGTAAGGATGGGTGTTAAGACAGCTCATATAGTAGATGGAACTTTGCATCATTCAATACTACTTGAACTACTATCAAATGAAGGAATTGGAACAATGATCTATTAAAAAGGGGGCTTTTAAAATGTCAAATAATTTACCTTTAATGTCAACTTACTCTTACCTCTCTGTTAACTTAGTTAAGGGAGAAGGTTCTTATCTTTTTGATGATAAAGGAAATAAATATATAGATTTTACTAGTGGAATTGGTGTTAATAGTCTTGGATATGGAGATAATGACTGGGTTCAAGCTATTACTGACACTGCTTCTACTCTTCAACATACATCAAATATTTTCTTAAATGAAAAAACCTTAGCTCTTTCTGAAAAGTTAGTTGAAATTACAAAGATGGATAAGGTTTTTCTTTGTAATTCTGGGGCAGAAGCTAACGAAGGAGCTATAAAGCTTGCTAGAAAATATAGCTTTGACAAATATGGATTAAATAGACACAAAGTATTAACTTTAAAACAATCTTTCCATGGAAGAACTTTAGCTACATTAACAGCAACTGGTCAAGATAAATTCCACAACTACTTCTTCCCTTTCCCAGGTGGATTTGATTATGTAGACGTTAATGATATACAAGACTTTAAAAATAAAGCAAGCAATGAAGTTTGTGCAATTATTATGGAAGCTATTCAAGGCGAAGGTGGAGTTCATCCATTAAACTCTGACTTTGTAAAGGAAGTTTATGAGATTTGTAAGGAAAAAGACATTCTCTTAATCTTTGACGAAGTACAATGTGGAATCGGAAGAACTGGAAAAGTATTTGGCTATGAATCCTATAATGCAAAGCCTGATATAGTTACAATTGCGAAGGGATTAGGGGCTGGACTTCCTATTGGAGGCTTCTTATGTAATAAAAAATTATCACAAACCTTTAATCCTGGCGATCATGGAACTACTTTTGGTGGAAATCCAGTTGTTTGCTCTGGAGCCTTAGTAGTCTTAGAAAAACTTTGCAATGAAAAAGCATTAAAGGAAATAGAAGAAAAAGGACAATACTTAAAATATCTATTAAAAAACATTGACTCGCACTTTATAAAAGATGTAAGAGGAAATGGATTAATGATAGGAATAGAAGTAACTGTCCCACCTTCTGAAATTCAAAAGAAGGCATTAAAAAAGGGCTTATTAGTACTAACTGCTGGAAAGAACGTAGTTAGACTTCTTCCTCCACTTATAATTTCAAAAGAAGAAATTGAAGCAGGAGTTAAAATATTAGAAGAAGTAATAATATAATAATTAATCAATTAAAGAATGAAAAAATGAAAGAATTAAAGTATGAAAAGATAGAGATACAAATTCATATGTAGACTAGTTTTTAACTCAAATTCTTTATAAAAAATTAAGCTGAGCTGAATTTCCCCTTCATTTTTTCATGTTAATAAAAACATTAGTTTTTATTAACTTTTCATTCTTTCATTATTCATTGCAATATTATTTAAAATTAAGAAATTAAATTTTGTTTAATTTCAACAATAACTGTTAATTGTTACTTGTTAATTGTTAACTGAAACTTTGGGGGTATTTATGAAAAAGGATTTATTAAAAATGGAAGATTTATCGAAGGATGAAATTTTAGATATACTTAATTTAGCTGATCAATTAAAGTATGAGCTTAAGCATAATATTAAACATCATCACTTAGATGGCAAAACTCTTGGTATGATTTTTGAAAAAGCTTCTACAAGAACTAGGGTTTCTTTTGAAGCGGGCATGTATCAACTTGGGGGCTATCCCCTATTCTTAAGTTCTAATGATTTGCAAATTGGTCGTGGAGAACCTATTGAAGATACTGCTAGGGTTCTTTCAAGATATGTTAATGGAATTATGATAAGAACTTTCGATCAAGGAGAAGTTGAAGCCCTTGCTAAATGTTCAAGCATTCCAATTATTAATGGACTTACTGATGATGAGCATCCTTGCCAAGTCCTAGCTGATTTAATGACTATTAGAGAAGATAAAAATATATTAGACGGCCTTAAAGTTGCTTATATTGGCGATGGAAATAATATGGCTCAATCACTTCTAGTAGGATGTCTACAAGTAGGAATGAATATTTCTTTAGCAGTTCCTAATAATTATATGATAAAGGAACATTATATTAATAAAGGAAATGAAATTGCTGAAGCTAATAATTTAAAGTTCGAAATAGTTGATGATCCTAAAAAAGCAATTATAGATGCTGATGTTGTAATAACTGATGTTTGGGCAAGCATGGGTAAAGAGGATGAGGCTAAAGAAAGAGTAAAAGCATTTAATGGCTATCAAGTAAATGCTGAACTTATGACTTTAGCTAAAGAAGATGCAATAGTACTGCATTGTTTACCTGCTCATAGAGAAGAAGAAATCACTGCAGAAATATTAGAAAAGCATGCTGATACCATTTTTGAAGAAGCTGAAAATAGGCTTCATGTTCAAAAAGCAGTTTTAGTTAAGCTTATAAACAAATAAACTAAAGGAAATTATTTAATTCTCCTAATCAATTTATTTAATTATATATTTAACAACTAAGATTAGAAAATGAAGGAATAGTGGATGTAAATTGGTCCAAATCACCTATAAGTTAAAGATAAAATATTTATTTAAACTCCCTGTATAAATGTAGGGAGTTTTATTTTCATTTAATTTATCTACGACACTTCTAAGATACTGAACTAATTTTAAATTACTAAAACACCTCTTTATTAATTAATCTATTAGGATAGTAAAATGTTGAAAACTTGCTATTTAATTGAATCTTATAGTATCATAAATATTATTAAGTCCCTTTTAATAAATTTAATAATGGCTAATTTTATACTTTCTTTATATATTATTTAAAATTTAGTCACATTTATTATTTATATTAATACATATCTTTCAATTAAGAATTTACATTATTATAGTTCTATAACCTTAGAAACTAAATATATTTATTTAAGTATAGATAAAAATTGAAAGTATAGATTATATGTCCTTTCATAGGATTCTAAAATTATAATGTGATCTAAAATCAAACTCAGGAGGTGCTTTTTATTGAGTAAGAAAAAAGTTTTCTCTTTAGTACTAGTATTATTTTTATGCTTAAATAATACATATAACATTGCATTTGCAGAGCCTAACTCTTCTAGCAATGGTACTATTGATGAAAACATGACAAAATATAAAGAACTAGATGGAAAAGCTTTAGAGCTAGATGCTGAAGTTGGAAAACTAAATAATGAAATTGAAGAAATAAATAATAAACTTGAAAAGAACAATACTGAAATTACAAATGCTGAAGCAGAAATAGAAAATATAAATAAAAAGATTGAAGAGTCACAATTTGAAATTAAAGAAAGAGAAGACTTAATGAGCAAGCGTATTCGTTCCATGTATAAAAGCAACATGGCAACAGATATGATATATTATATTCTAACTTCTGAAAGTATTTTTGATTTATTCTCAAGAATAGATGCTATTAGCAAGATAATTTCAGTAGATAAAGATATAATTTCAGAGATTAATGAAAAGAAAGAAGACTTAGTAAATGATAGTAAAAAAATAGAAGAAAGAAAAGAAGATCTAAAAAAACTATCAGCTTCTATAGAAAATGATTTAGCTGAAATCAATAAGAAAAAAGAAGAACAAGAATCTCTTTTAGCTAAATTAAATGAAGAGAAAGATTCATTAATGTCAATTATAGAAGCTAATGAAGTAAATTTGGTTTCTAATACTATTACTATAGTTGATAGCAGTGATTCTATCTCTAAGCTTAAAGATGCCTTAAGCACTTTAAGAGGTCTATTACCTCAACTTAATAGTAGTTATGCCATTAGCTTAGTTGAAGATGCTATTTCTAATGCTGAAAATAAAATTTACACTTTAGAAATAGAGGAAAATTCAATTTCTCAAAATAGCAATAACTTTAATGAAAGTAATGATAGTACAAGTTCTGGTTATTTAGCTACATACTCAATGTCTGCAACAGCTTACACTGGACATGGTCTTACAGCTTTAGGTCTAAAACCTGTAAGGGATCCAAATGGATTAAGCACAGTTGCTGTAGATAAAAACGTAATACCACTCGGCTCAAAGGTCTACGTAGAAGGTTATGGATATGCTATAGCTTCAGATACAGGTGGAGCTATTAAAGGAAATAAAATTGACCTTTACTTTAATACCCTTGAAGAATGTTATTCCTTTGGTAGAAGAACTGTTACAGTTCATGTAATATCTAACTAAGTTTAGTTTAAAAAATAAAATGTCTATGTTATGCTTAGTTGACCTTTGGCAAGTTGCAATTCAACTTTCACATAACATTTGTAAACTTTATTTTTTATAGATAAAATAACTGTTTAAAACTTTAATTATAAAAAGTAC
>OGSQ01000225.1_pt1 | contig 32751 bp, 24 predicted proteins | sample 1573921 | NCBI WGS metagenome assembly OGSQ01 (sample SAMN03295832, study PRJEB24534) | human gut metagenome | isolation source: fecal sample 7 from infant 4 | host: Homo sapiens | place: USA: Pittsburgh, PA | collected 2014-07 | reverse complement strand
GCTATAAGCTCTTTTGAACCCCACGTCTAACGCGGGGTATTCTAAATACAAAAAAAGGAGTTATGTTATAACTCCTTAAATTTTCTATATTACTAGTGCAATATTTTCTTTAATCTTTTGATTTAAGACAACTTCATCTAAAATTAAATTGATTGTTGTATTACATATATGGCTTGCATATTGTAAATCTTTTTCATAAGAAACTATTCCGCTATACTCCTCTTGTAGATCATCTATATATTTTCTTATATCATCACCATTTAAAGAAGTGTTTATTTCCTTCTTGAGATTATAAGATTTATTATACTTATTTAAATCATTTTCATATAAAACATGGTCCTTAACTGCACCAGGGCTTTTAAATTCCCACCTTTGATAATGAGGTACACAAAAATAATCACATAAGAAGTGGCATACAACACCTAACTCTTGATTAAATTTACCTACAGTATATCTTATAAATATATCATCTACGGTCATTGAAGATAGAAACAATATTTTGTTTACTATCATGTTAATACTTTCATCAAAATAATGCTTTTTGAACTTATATTTTGATACTGAATCTGGCTTTAGATTTCCCCATACAAAATGCTTATCATTAATTAAAAACTTTTTATCTAATTCAACATTCTTAATAAAAGAAACAGCTAAAGACTTGTGAGTATTCATCATCATAAATTCCTCACCTCATTTCTTTCATAAATTAATAATATAATTTTTTGCTTTAAAAAACAAATTTATTTATTTCATCTTTTACCTTATTAAACAAATAAGGTTGTATATTAGGATAAGTTAAATTATTTGGTATATCTTCAAATTCTCTAATTTCTCCAATTTCAAAATCTGGTAGCTTACCTAAAGTATATATATCTGCATAAAATAATGCAGCGTAACTTTTTTCTTCTCCTAATGTTATTGAATAATCATTAACATATGTGATTTTAAAATCCTTTGCTCCTGTTTCTTCGAACAATTCTCTTTTTGCTGTATAATCTATATCCTCATTTGGTTCTCTATGCCCAGCTGGAATCTCCCATGTATCTCTTTCTTTATGCTTAACAAATATCCATTTGTCTTTATATCTAGATACAACTATGGCATAAAGTAACTTATCATTATTCACTATATTTTTATCATAAAATTCTATTTCCAATTTTTATCTCCTGTGTTTTTACTTTATTATTCTAATTTTTCCACTATCATTTAAGTTTTTTAATATTATAACTATAATTGGTAAAACAAATATTCCTATAAATCCAAATAATCTAGCTCCAATAAAGATACAAACTAACATAATTATTGGATGTAAGCCTACTTGCTGACCAACTATCTTAGGCTCTATTATATTTCTAATAACTGTAATAGTAACATAAACTATAGTTAATCCTATTGCTAATGGTATATTTCCTTTAAAAAGTTCTATAAATATCCAAGGTATTACTATTCCTCCTGTACCAAGAACAGGCAATATATCTACACAAGCAATTAAAAGGGCAATAGTTATTGCATTTTCTATTCTTAATATTGAAAGTCCAATGGATAATTCTATAAAGGTTATTGTAATAATTATTGAATATGCCTTTACAAACTTAAATAATGTCCCAACAATGTAATCTTTAACTTCAAAGAAAATACTTCTCATCTTAGGTGAAAATTGCTTTGTTATAAATCCTGTAATCTTCACATAATCCATTGCAAAGAAAAATGAAGATATAATTGTAAATATTATTATAATAAAGAAGCTTGGTACCATTGAAACTGCTGCAGAAACAAAAGTCACTACTCCTGATGATATGCTAGATACAATTGTTCCTAAGGATTTAGCTATAGATGATATCATTTCTCTAATAGTTTCAGTTAGTGTTGGATCTAATTTAATTATCCAAATATCAATGTTATTGGAAATATTAAAAATAGCTGGTTCAATACTATTTTTATACACCTCTGGAAGCTGTATAAATACTTCCTTTAATGCAATAAATACTTTCACTATAATTAATGTAAATAATGCACCTACTGTTGCATAAAACAATAGTACAGTAAGCCCTGCTACTATTTTTCTATTTATTTTTAATTTCTTAGTTATTACATTAATAAGAGGTTTTAACATAAAAGCTATACCGAAGCCTAGTACAAATGGTAAGAACCATCCAAGGGCATATTTTATAGTTATATAAATTATTGCTGCGATTATTAAAAAGTAAATTACATTTATTATAAAATCTCTTTTTCTCTCAACATTCATAGCCTTTTAACTCCTACATTGTTTTCTTTGATTATACACTAAAAAACTTTAAATTAATATTTATAAAAGAAAATTTAATTTAATATTCAGAATTTATTAATTTTTATCGAAATTAAAACAAAGGTGTCAATAAAATACCTTTGTTTTAAATCTATTTATTAAATTTTTAGTCCCATTCTATATCCATAAAGCTATTAAATTCCTTATTATTACAAATAGGACAACTGCTACTTTTTACTTCTTCTAAAGTTATGGGCTCATATTTGCCTTCGCATACATGACATTTATTATCTAATGTAAAAATCTTGTCCTTATCATATTTAATTTTCACATAATTTATTGTAGATAAGTCTCCGCACTTATTACATTTTCCATATGCATTATGATAAATTATTTCTTCTGTAGTACCTTTGTTTATTATATAATTTATAAATTCTTTATCTCTTTCCTTAAAGGTATTAATGAATTCTTCAAACTCTTTAGTTCTGCTACCTATTCCTTCAAAGATAGTAGCACTATATCCACACTTTTTACATTCAAGACTAATTCCTTTACCCAAAGGTACTTCCCTCCCATTTATAATATTATTATAAATATATTTTAACATATCCTATATAGAATATGTTTATAGAAAATAATAATTTATAGTTAATGTTTCTACAATTAGAAAGAATTGAAAATAAAGATTACCTCATGAATTTTATTAAATTAAGATTACATAGAAAATGAACTATCCTAATTAAAATAGACCCTATATTTTAGACACTCATCATGAAGAGTATTTTATATAGAGTCTTTATATAAGATAACTTATTTCAATTCTACTTCTATTGCTTCATCAAAAATATATTCTCTATTTGCTATCATTTCATCAATAGATTCATATTTTTTATCAGGCACCTTATAGGGAACAATCATTAATTTATCTTCTACTTCAGTATTAAGAAACATATTAGCTTCCATATCTCCAGTTGCCATATTCCCAGTTGAGTTACTTCCATTTTCTTTAACTATAATATTTTTATTAATATCCATAACAGTAAATTGAATATCTCTTGTTCTATCATTACCATTAATTATTTTTTCTTCATACATTAAATCACTATTATATTTTAATGTTATATCTATTGGAGATACTGTTACATTATTTATGTTATATATATATCCGTCTCCAAAATCAATAGTCTTATTTATACTTATTTCCTTAGTTTTCTTCATTATTTCTTCTCCGTCATAATTAAAACTAAATGTCCAATTCCCCCATATTCCCTTTTCTATACCATACTGCCTATATTCTCCCCCTAAATACTCTATATCTATATTGGAAATTTTACTTAAATTTAAATCTTCTACATTAACTAAATGGAGCATTTCGTAAGTACCATCTTCATTATAATTAAAGTTTGTTGACCCACCTTCACTCACTTTTTTACCATCTACATATATACTTGGGAAAATTGTAATTACTTGATTATTTTTAAAGTCTCTAGTATCTACCTTTACATTAATTATTGCTTTATCTTTCTTTATTAAAACCTCATTTAAGGTAAATATAATTTTCTTATCTTCTATACTAGTTCCTATAGTTTTTTTGTAGTCATTATACTCTTTATTTTCACTTACTCCAAAGAATTGCTCCAATTTATTTGTTAATCCTTCTATAGCTGCTTGTACTGGTAATGTATTAATGCTTATTCCAGCAATTATTAGTAATGTTGATGCAGCAATTATTATTTTTTTAGTAGTTTTCTTTTTAACATTTATTTTAGATTTTAATCTATTTTTCATTTTCTTCTTTTCCAAATCATTGAGTTCAATATTATCATAATTATCAAAATCAACTTTTACTTCATTTAATAATTCATAATCATTTTTCATGAAATAATCCTCCTTTATTCAATAGTTGCATTCCTATATTTTCTTCTTAATTTTTTACGTCCTCTCGATATTCTGTTGTAAATTACCTCTTCTTTAATTCCTGTTTCTAAAGCCACTTCTTTCATAGATTTTCCTTCTATATATCTTTTTATAAAAACATCCTTATCTTCTTGTTTCAAACAACACAATAATTCTTCTATATCACTTCTAAGTTCATCTTCATTAATAATATTGTTTAGATAAAGCTGATTTTCAACTTGGCTTATATCAACTTCTTCATTAAGTAATCTTAAATACTTACGTTTATAATCAATAGCTCTATATTGTGATATTGCTGCTATCCAATTTTTAAGTGTATTTTTTGAGCTATCAAAACTATCAATGTTATTCCATATAGATAGAAAAACATCATCAATACATTCCTCTTGTTTATCGTAAAGATTATATAAATGTTTTTTTATTATAGAGGTTATTAATCCACCATAATAATCAATTAATAGTTCTAGACCCTTCTCATTTCTTTTTTTTATGAAATATACTATCTTATCATCCATATCTTTCCTCCTGTAAAAGCTTTTACACTTACTAATACGATTAATTAATCCTCTTTCTATCAAGTTCGAATATTATCTCAAATAAATATTGTACAATTTATATATACTTTTAATTATATATCTTAAAATTAAAGTTCCTCTATAAATTTCTAACAAAACTTTTAGTTAGATGTTACAACATACTGTACATATTTTTTAATAATGGATAAATTAAATTAAGGCTGTGATTTAAGTGAAATACTTAAATCACAGCCTTGAATTTCAAAAATTATTAATTAGAATTACATTAAAATGTTATTTATGTTCTTCTATAAAGTTCTTATACCATTGATAACTATCCTTCTTATATCGTTTATATGTTCCATTGCCTTCATTATCAGCATCAACATAAATTACTCCATAACGTTTTTTCATTTCCACACTTCCTGCAGAAACTATATCGATGATTCCCCACATAAAATATGCTCTAACATCTACACCATCTTTTATGGCTTCTTCAATTTGAGTAAAATGTTCTTGTAGGTATTGAATTCTATAATCATCATGGACAGTTAAGTCTTCATTTAATATATCTTGAGTTCCTAATCCATTTTCTGAAACAATAACTGGCTTTTGATAACGATCATAAACCTTATTAAGAGTAGTTCTTAATCCTATAGGATCAATTTGCCAACCCCATTCTGTTGCTTTTAAATAAGGATTTTTAACTGTTGCTACAAGATTTCCTGCTGTTTGTTCAGCATCCTCAATAGTAACTATACTAGATGAATAGTATGAGAATGAAACAAAGTCAGCAACATTATTTTTAAGAAGTGCATCATCTCCTTCTTCCATCTTCACTTGAATATTTCCCTCTTCAAAGAAACGATTCATATATGATGGATAATATCCTCTTGTTAATACATCCGAACAGAACCATTGATTAATATTTTCATCATGTACAAGTTTAAAATTATCTTCTGGTCTAGGTGTTAATGGATAATAACAGAAACATGAAACCATACATCCAAATTTACCCTTACAAATATCTTTTCCATACTCTATTGTTTTTGCACTTGCTATAAATTGATGATGTAATGATTGAAAAACAAGGGATTGATCATATTTTTCATTTTCTTCTTTAATAAGTCCAACACCATTATAAGGAGAAAAATATCCTGCATTTATCTCATTAAAAGGAAGCCAAAAATCAACATCATCTTTCCAACGATTAATAACAACCTTGGCAAATTTAAAATAAAAATCAACCATTTTTCTATTACGCCATCCACCATATTTCTCTACAAGATGCAAAGGAACTGCATAGTGATTCATTGTAATAAATATTTTAATATTTGCTTTCTTTAACTCTTGAATTATATGATCATAAAATAATAAACCTTCTTCATTAGGATTCTCTTCATCACCTAAAGGGAAAATTCTTGCCCAAGATATAGAAAAACGATATACATCTAATCCAAGTCCCTTTATTAATTCTAAATCTTCATCAATATGACTGAATCCTTCTACCCCTCTACGGAAAGCATAGTTACCTATATCCTTACAGTTTTTAGCTTCTTCAACAGTATCAAAACTTAGTAGTCTTGTTTTTGTAGTTGCTTGAGAAGTACGTGGTAAGTATGGACGGCAATCTTGTGTATCTAGTCCCTTACCACCTTCATTAAAACCACCTTCATATTGGCTAGCCGCTGTTGCTCCACCCCATAATATTTTCTTCATAGTCTTCTTTAGCATAGTCTAATTAGAATTATTTTAATTTTACACTTCTAATTTCTTTATGCTTTCTCCTTTCTAAAATTTCATTATGTAATTTGCACTTTAATTATTACTAAAAGATTTACTTCCTTAAGTAGTTTATTACTAATTTTATATCTAAATCATTTTAGTAATTTTCTTTCATTAAATTATAACTTAAATGAAATTTTATTTCAAATACAATTCTACTTTATATCCTTTTATTTTCTGTTTATCTGTGATATAATTTCCCCTTGTAGGGAATGAAGTTCTCCCTTGATATTTATCAAAACCGCTTATTATAGCTAATGACTTCTACAACTCTTTTTGTTGTAGAAATTATTAGCTTTTTTTATTTTTTTAAATATCATTACTTATATTAGTCTACAGGAGGCTTAACAAATGAATGTTTTAGTAACTATTTTAAGTTTAATATTTATAGGACTATTAGCAAATTATACTGGTAAATTGGTTGAGTTTATAAAACTCCCATCACTTATAGGCATGATTTTATTAGGAATGTTTATAGGACCTGCTTTTCTTAATGTTGTTCCAGAAGCTATTTTAAATATTTCTACATATATTAAGGATATTGCTTTGGTAACAGTTTTATTTATAGGTGGTCTTGGTATAAGCTTAGAGCAAATGAAGGAAATAGGTAGGCCAGCAGTTTTATTAAGTATTGTACCTGCAACCCTTGAAGGATTGGCAATTGCATTTTTATCTATGGTATTTTTAGACTTCTCCTTTGTCCAAGGAGCCATATTAGGCTTTATAATAGCTGCAGTAAGTCTAGCTGTTTTAGTACCTTCTATGGTAGATTTAATTAACAGAAAAATTGGGCAAGATAAAGCAATTCCACAAATGCTTTTAGTTGGGGCTTCAGCTGATGATACAGTAGCCATCACTTTATTCACTACTTTTATAGGTATATATATGTCTAGTATTAGTGGTGAATCTATATCTATTGCATCAGAATTAATTTCAATACCTATAGCAATAGTTATGAGTATATTAGTTGGCTTCGTCCTAGCATACATAACTAAAGGGATATTAATAAAAATTAATAATAACAGCCTTAGAGTGATTTTTTCTTTAGGAATTTGTATAGCAATTAGATATGTAGAAAACCAATTGCATTTATCTTCCTTTAATTCATTATTAACTATAATGATTTATGGCTTCTTCTTAAGAACATTTTTAAATGATTTAGCTAAGAAAATTCAAGATGGAATAAATGTAGTTTGGAAGTATGGCAAGTTATATCTTTTTGCCTTTGTTGGAATGGCTATAAATCCATCACTAGTGGGTGAATACTTATGGATAGGAGTAGTAATGCTTATAATTTCATTAACTATTCGTTCTATAGGGGTTGCAATTTCTTTAATAGGTACTAATTTAACCTTAAAAGAAAGAATCTTTTGTATAATAGCTTATTTACCTAAGGCCACCGTCCAGTCTGCTAAAGCTGGAGTTCCACTTCAAATGAACATAGTTGGTGGAGAAATAATGCAGGCCATAGCAATCTTAAGTGTTTTAATAACTGCACCAATTGGAGCTATAGGAATAAAGCTTACTTCTCCAAATTTATTAGATCAAGGTTATATAGAAAATGAACTAACCTAATTAAAAAAGGCTCTATATTTTAGCCACTCATAATGAGAGTCTACTATATAGAGTCTTTTTTATACAATATACCTATAAGATAACTTATTTTAATATTACTTCTATTACCTCATCAAAAATATATTTCTTCTTACTTTTACTTATTTAAATTATATATTAGATAACTTTTCTACCATAAGTTTATATTCATTATAAGTATCATCAAGCTGTTGATTTTCTATTAAAGTACAGCATTTATTAACTATAGAGTATATATAGTCATAGTATTTATTTTTAAGATTTTCATCCAACTTGTTTATTTTATCTACTATTCTTGGAGCTACCTGGTAATATTTATCTATATCAGTAGAGCTATTATTTTTCATATAATTATCTCTAAAGTTTCTTAATAATGTAAGCTCCTTACAATTATCTGATAATCCTTTGTATTCCACACATGCTGTTGTTAAATAACACCCATTAGAAGAATCTTTCTCGGAGTGCCCCTTGTAGTTATAATTTTCATCATAGCATCTACCATCTTCATCAGTATTCCCCTTATAATTATAATTTTCATCATAGTGCCTACCATCTTCATCAGTATGCCCCTTATAATTATAATTCTCATCATAGTATCTACCGTCTTCATCAACATGTCCCTTGTAATTATACTTTTCGTCATAGAGTCTACCATCTTCATCAATATGGCCTTTGTAGTTATAATTCTCATCATAAAATTTTTTCATAGCAATCCCCTATTCACATTTTTCTATTTATTATTATAATATTGGATCTCAAAAATTACAATAAATGGAATAATTAATTATCTATAGAGTTATGTTAATATTTTATGGTCTTTTTCACTTTATTAATATTTTTCAAATTAAATTAAGGCTATAACTTAAGTAAAACACTTAAATCATAGCCTTAATTTTTACAAACCATTATTCTCTATAATGATTTTATTTACATAAATTCTCCATACCTTCGCTCATTACTTATATCATTTAATAGATGCTTTATTTCTTGTTCTTTATTTTTATCCATAATTAAGATAACATCTCCAGCATCTACAACTATTAAATCCTTTAGTCCAAATCCAATAATTAGGTTTTTCTCTCCAAAAACTGCACAATTTTCACTATCTTGAAGGTATACATTATCGCTTACTTTATTATTTTTATCTTCCTCTAAATATCTACTTAAAGCTGAAAATCTTACTATAAATCGCTTTTTATAAGATAATCTTCCTTAATAGAATATGGCGCGTATCATTCTTCACCATTTGATAATTTGTATATTTTTATATACTCTATGTCTCTTTCTATATGCCACACTTCTAACACAATCTCCAAATCTTAATTAGGAGTCATAATATAGAACTTTAAAATTTAACAATATTAGTATTTAAGAAAAAGGAAATTAAATTGCGAACTTCCTTTTTTCGGCTAGTATTAAAATCATTATTGTATTAACTTAAATCTAAACACTCTTTAAGTTCTCTCTTTAATTCATTATAACCGTAATGTTTGCTTATATCTTCATCTTCCAATGCTTCTACCTGAATAAAAGATAAATTAATATCATCATAGTCATAAGTTATCTTCTTTTCTTGCTTAGGATAAATGATTATTATTTCTTCTATAACGCCTCTTTTAGTTTTATTTTTTCCACGCTTATTTTTATCATAATAACAAAAACTATAATAATCTTTAGCCTGTTCTATCGCTCTTGTTGGCCCATTGCTGCTATGCAAGTTTTTACTCATTGCACATTTTACTTCAACTACTGCTGACTTTATAAGTACATGACTTTCCTTATCAAATAGGCTAATTAAAATATCTGGCTTATAATGCCTTGCACTCATTCTTACAAAATCACTTATTTTATTAGATGTAACATCTATGTTTTGTTTTACTTCCTTCTCATAAAATAACTCGCATAAAATGTTGTCTTTGCTAAAAATAATGGGTTCATTAGTTGGAATTTCACCATTAAACATTTCCTCATTATTCATATCTCTTAGCCAACCACTTTCCCATTCAAAACCACAATCCTCCAATATTCCTATTACCATTACAAGTGCATAGTATTCAAAAAGTTTAGAAGTCTTTTTACTTGGGAAGTATGGCTTCCTATCTATATTTTCGTTATTTTCAAGTGATATTATATTATTATAAAAATCATAGAGTACAAAGTACCTATTGTCCTTTAACATCTTTTGACTAACTTTGGTAAATGCTAAGTTATCGAATATCTCTCCAAACCATGTTTCATTTGCATAATGTAGTAATATTGATTTTAGTTTCTCTAAATTTAATACTATATCTGAAATAAATATCCTATTTGATTTTAGTTTATTTAAATCAGTTTCCATAACCTGTAGTTCTTTACTAACGCTATATTTGTGTTCATTGCTTACAATGGCATCATTAATAATACTGTTATATTTAGATGTTTTTTCTATTAGAGCAGTTTCCTTAGAATTAACCTTTTTAAAAAATTCATTTAGAATGACAATGTACTTACTTTCCATATCACATAATATTTCTATAGTTTTGTTTATTATTTTTTTTATCCATTGATTTTCAGAGATATCTCTATTTAAAACCGTATGCTTTTCATAAACAACTTCTGGTACATATGGATTTTTATTTTTATTTACTCCTTTTGAACTTAGCCACTTTTGACTTTTCATGTCCTGCCTCACTGAATAATGTTGTTCCCTATATAACTTATCTATATCTGAAAGTGGGTTCTTAATTATATTTTCAATATTACTAATCACTGTTTCTATGTTACTGATAATATATGAATATAACTTATTTAAAGAATAGTCATTGTCTCCGTATATGTTCTTTTGTCCGGTCATTCTTTGTATATAGAGATTTTGAGAAAGTCCTATCATTATTTTCTCCAGATAATTTCTAAGGTTAATAAGACCATTCCATGATACTGAAGTGGGATTAATTAAGTATAATCCATTATATATACCATCAGAAGTATTAACTTGTATTCCATAATACCCAGGAGTTAGCATAATATCATGATCGCCTGATCCCGATAAAGCAATGGGGCTATCCTTTGTAGTCAACTTTATTGGCAATTCAGATGTACTACTATCTATTATAAGTATAGCATTAGGGTCTGTACTCTCAACGGATACAACAATTTTATAATACTCATAAAATGTAGCAACCCTATCCCCTAAATCTTCTTTAGTAAATTCATCAATTACTAGTTTTTGAGGATTTCCCATTGCATAATTATCCTTATTATACGCAAAAAAAGTTACCTTAGTTTGCATAACCATAAACTCCTAGTTCTTTCGCTTTTCTTATAATTTCATTTTTTGTAAGTGTAAATGTGCTAATTTTAGATGCTTTATCTGAATTAAAGAATTTGAAAAGTTCACTATTTACTGGTTCATTATTAATGCTTTCTTTTATTACTCCAATTAATTTGCCATATTGCTTTTCTGTTCCTTTTATCTTTGTAATAAGTCGCTGCTTGATTTGAATATCAAATGCAACTTCCTTTGATAAGAGTTTATTTCCATTAGTATCTGATGGTATATTTAAAAGATACTCACCAATTTTTCTAGTAATTCTAAATGAAACCCCCTTTTGAACGTCATATTTATTTAATAAATCATGAAGTTCATCTAAGAAATCTATTTCTTCAGGCAAATATGCTTCTATCCAATTATTATTTGCAATCCATGATTGATATTTTGTAACATCATCACATTCAAACTTATCATAGGACTGACCTTTAAGACTTAATTCACTCATTTCAACTTGTAATTTTGATAGTTTTTCTTTTCTCAAATTAATAATGTTTGCCCTATCAAGAAGTCTATCAGAAAAATCTTTAGTTGTTTCATCAATGTTTACAGTTCCAATAAATTTTACATTATCATTTATTATTATATAGTCTGGATAAGCCTTTCTATTGATACAATGTGCTTCCGGACTATAAAGGTATAACCTTCTCTCTTCAGGTTTTTTCTCTAAAAGGGAAATAAATGGTGCAAACCAATGTTCAACTTGTGATAAGTTCATTTCATCAAATATTACTAAATGCATAAAATTAGTATTATTTTGAGCGTGAATAAGGAAATCAACTAATCTTGTTTCAGAAGGTACATACAATCCTGTTGTATTATTTAAAAATCCTAATATATCTCCTGGTTCAGTATATGAAGGACTTATAGGGAGAAACAATAATGTCCCATCTTTTTCTGATGCTTTTAACATCTTGGCATAAGAGTTTGCTAATTCAGATTTTCCTGTGCCAGACATACCTGCTAATATAGTTAATGGATTTGTTTTAGCACATATATGCAAATTGATTAAATCCTCTATTGAATAACATAAATTATTGCGAATAGTAGTTTCTTTAAAAGCCTCAATAAATTCAAATTCACCATTAGATGTACTGTTATTAGTATCCTCATTTAATGTTTCCCTTGATGCATTTTTAGTATACTCTGCTTCTTCTAAAGGATCAGTAATTTTTTCAACCTTACTTTCATTCTCAATCTGATGTAGCAATTGTTTATCAATAAAAATAATTTTATCATTATCTCCACCACGTATTTCACAATTACTAATATCTATTTTTATACGATTTATTTTGTCTGAATACTTTTCACAAATCCATGCTTTCGGATTACTGGAATGCTTTGTCCATTCTGGGAAATTAAAATATAGATAATTATTGCATATAACATATTCAGGTGGATACATTGCATGGTTAAAATCCTCCAAAATAATGCTGCTTCCATCTAACAATTTTTGTTCAAATTCTGAATTTCTCATATCTACTATAGGAATAGGTATAAATTCCATATCTTTATCTATTTTCACATCTGGCTCAATATTAAAAATCACTAAATTCTTATATGGTTTATCCTCTTTTGAAAATGTTATCTTCGGTTTAAATAATATAAGTTTTCCTTTTAATTTTTCATATAATATTCTTTTCTTATCACTAATATCCTGAGTAAATTTATACGTCATAGGCTTGACTACATTATTTTGATCATTATCTATCCCAATATATAAAGGATTAGATAGATTGGGATCTATTAGTTCTGTAATAGGTTGAGGATCTATACTTAATGGTGTAATATAAAATATTAAATAATTGCTATTTTTAAGAGTTGTAATTGCCTCTTGTTCATCTCCTAATGGTGGGTAGTATTGTTCATTTTCTGCTAATATACCAACCATATAACAATCATTTGATTTCATTAATTTAGTCCTATTTGCTTGTGAATAATCCATTTATATTCCCCCTATATTATCTTTCAAAATAGATATTTTTTCTATAAGTGTTTTTTCATTATCTACAGAAATAAATTCATTTGATATACCACATTCTGAACAATACTTTTTAATTTCATTTATTTTTTTTGTTGTAATTCCCTGTCTCTGTATATATATTTTATTTACGTTAATAACCTTATCTTTCCACTTATCTGAAGAAATAAATTCCACCTCATTAAATATTATTTTTGTTATATTTATATCCATTTCATTTGAATGTATTATTCCAAATATTTTTTTATTATTAGTTTCCTCTAATCCAAATGCATATTCATAATATCCCTCAGCTGCCATGAGACGTTTCTCAAGTTGTTCACATTTTACTTTTTGGTTATTTAATGAGGTTTTTAATTCAGTATTCTTATTATTTAATATATTCACTTTTTCTTTTTCTTCTGTTAATAATTTTATTTCTTCTTCAAGAGTATTTATTTTATTTCTTAGAGCTTCTAATTCTGTTACTTTATTTAATATATCTTTTTGAGCATATTTAATATACTTTTTATACTCTTTATCTATTTCCTTCTTCTCTTGTTCAACCTTTTTAATATATTCTTTAATGCCGGTTATTTCTTCTATATATTTATTTATTTTACTTTCATCTATACCTAACTTATTTTCTGAAAATTTAATTAATAGTCCAACTAATACATCAACTGCAAATATATTCAATATCTCTTTATTAATATCAGCATGTGATTTAATAAAAAAATATTTTATAGCAAGGTTTTTAGTGGAATTCAAGCTATTAATTTCTGAATATATGTCTAATAATGACCAATTTTTAATATTATCATATTCGTCTATATTCCCATCAATTAAGTTATTCTTTAATGCAATCTCATATAATCTATCCATCACCAAAATTAATTCTTCTTTATTATTTAGATACGTTAATTTATTAAAATATTCCTCAATCTCACTTTCGGTTTGAAATTCCAGTCCAAAGTCAAATATATACCTGTTATTCTCAATATTTTTACTTATTCTTTCTAAATAATCCTGTATATTATCTGGAAACCTAAGCCTTAAATATGCAAACTTTTTATAATCAGGTATTTTATTTTTCTCTTCATTTAAATAGTTGATAAATTCTTTTTCTGTTAAACTTAATGGTAAATCTAATTTATGTCTTGAAATACAAGTCCAAAACGGATTATTCATCACTTTTTTACCTTTTTTTACCGGTTCAATCCCCCTAAAAATAGTTTTAATTTTAGTTTTTTTTAATTCCAACTTATCAGACATAATACTTTTATTACAAAGCTTTAGTATGCTATTTGCTTCTTTTTCATCAATTAAACTCACATAAAAATCAATTTCATTCAACTTAACCCCTCCCCATAATTTTTATTACTTAAAATTAAATACTTTTTCATTATCATATATTATATTTTTTTAAAATTTTCAATTATTATCCCTTCCTTCAAATTAATTAAAATAATTTAAATATATACATATATTGTAACATATTGGTAGTTAATATCTATATATGTTTCCTTAATTGTAAATTGAAAAAGTAATTTCCATTTTTTTACTTAAACAGAAGTTAGTTTTGCAAAGTCTCTGATATAATTAATTTGATATTTGTCCTTAGCATATTAGGAGGATTAATTATGTCAAACAATAATTTATGCAAGGGAAAACACCTTAGAATTGAAGATCGAATTATAATTGAATATGGATTAGAACAAAATTACCCATTAAAAGAAATTGCCGAAAGATTAAAAAATGATCCAACTACTATATCTAAGGAAATTAAAAGAAATAGATTTCTTAAAGCAAGTAAGAAAACGAAAAATGATATACAACCGTGCCAACATCGAAGAAGTTGCACTAAGACAAACCTATGTAATAGTAACTGCGGAAAGCAATGTAAGAAATGTATATTCATAAACTGCTACAGGGCATGCACTGATTTTTCAGCTAAGAAATGTTTTAAACTTGATCGCTATCCATATGTTTGTAACGGCTGTAACACTGCTACTACGTGTACGGCAGAAAAGCAGTACTATAAATCTAAAATTGCAGATACAAAGTATAAAGAACTATTAATATCATCTAGGGAAGGCCTTAATATAACCTCAAAAGAATTGAAAAATATAGATGATGTTATCTCTCCATTAATTTTTAAGGGGCAATCTTTATTTCATATTTTCACTCATCATAGGAAAGAAATAAATTGTTGTGAAAGAACTTTATATAATTATTTTGATAAAAATGCTTTTACAGCTAGAAACATTGATTTGCCTAGAAAGGTTAAGTATAAACCCAGAAAAAAATCTACACCTCCTATCATTAAAGAATCTAATTATAGAATTGGGAGAACATTTGTTGATTTTGTTAAATTCACTGAAGAGAATCCCAGTATATCTATAGTAGAAATGGACACTGTCCACGGCACACGTAGTGGCAAAGTTCTGCTAACCTTTATTTTTAGAAATTTCTCATTAATGCTAGCTTTTATTATTGATAGTTGCACGGAAGCAGCGGTAAAAGAAGCTATAGATAAATTATATGAGGTAGTTGGACATAAGGATTTCAAAAGGCATTTTCCTGTTATTTTAACTGATAATGGTTCTGAATTTAAAGATCCTAATTCGTTAGAATTAGACAATGAAGGAAATCAAAGAACTAAAATATTTTACTGTAACCCCATGGCTTCTTATCAGAAGCCGCACGTAGAAAAGAATCACGAGTACATAAGGTACATAATACCTAAAGGAATATCATTAAACAATCGTACTCAAGAAGAGATTACTTTAATGATGAATCATATCAATAGTACAGCAAGAGCTAGTTTAAACGGAAATACACCATTCAGCCTAGCTCAAATGTTATTAGATAATTCATTGTTAGACAAGCTATCATTAAAACCTATACCAGCAGATGAAATACATCTAAAACCTGCACTTTAAAAAAAATAAGATATCAAAATCTAGGGCAAGTATCAACGGAACTTAATTATGCAAAAATCAAGCAAAGGTCACTTAGTTTTGCAAGGAAATTCCGTAGGCTTAATAAGCATGTCTAAAAACCCTTGAAAATTGATTATCTTATAAGAATTATAACTTATTTTATAGATTTTTAGTATTAAAATTATATCTAAAAACTGACTTTACTCTTGCAGTTTCAATAGCTCAGGTTAAAACGGAAGTTAGTTTTGCATTCAACGTATCTGCACATTGCCAAAGAGTTGATTCTAATTCTTGTAACGTAAGTTTAGCCATAATCATGTCTCCGTTCCTTTTATTTCTTAATTTAAATTTTATTTCTATACTAAATTCTCCATTAATCTTTAAATATATATCCTGTGTATATATACCTATATATTTTACCATATTAAAACATAAATTTAGCAAACTAAAAACCTTATATTAGATATTTCTTTTCTAATTGAATTAAGGATGTAATATAAGTAATTAACTTACATCACATCCTTAAGTTTTACAAATCATAATATAAATATTTTATCAGCTGCGACCAGTCGCGACCGGTCGCGACCGATAGATTTTATTCATTGTTTCTAGATATTACATAATTTATTTTTGAACCTGTTCCAACTCTCTTTATTTTCCCTAAAGCTATTAATCTATTAAATATTTTTTTGCTTTTCGTCTTTCCAACTCCTAAGATTTCAGTGCATAATTTAGTAGTTATATATTCATTTTTTAATATATACTCTAAAACTCTTTTTTCATCAAAATCTAAATCATCACACTTATCTTCAACATCATTATTAATTTTAATATTCTCAATCTTGAATATATCAGTTAAATAATATTTAGTTCCCCTACCTACTCCATCAGACTCTAAATAGCATCTATCAACTAAAGATGCTAGTATTTTACTACTATTTATTGCATGGGTATCAAGTAATTGTTGAAGCCTATTATTGGTAACATATCCCTCTTGATCAGCTGCTACTAATGCCATAACCTCTTCTTTACTTAATTCATTATACTTATTCTTTAATACTGATTTAAGTAAAGCTATGCTTTTTTCTGGTAACATTGAAGTTGTTCTTAATGTTAGCACTATTCTATCTGGATCATACAATTCTTCTAAATCTGGTGCTAACCATTCTTGCTCTCTCCATGCTAATTGTATATTTTCAAGACCTGATCCTGCACGTTCTCCAATCCCTAGCAAATTAAACATCTTAAATATATTTTCATTTCTTGGATCACTTATTCCACCCTTTAATGCTTCTTCTCTTGTTATTCTTAAATTACCTGGATTGCTAAATTTAAAATATGTCTTTCCTTTTTCAATAACTATGCCTCTTGAAAGTCTATAATCTGCATGGATAAGTGAATTTGCAACTGCTTCTCTTACAGCCTCATGTACTCTTGTATCTTCTTGTCTTATTCCATTAACAGTTCTAAATGGTACATTTAAATTATCAGTTATTTTATTTATAATCTTAAAATAAAAGTCAAATATATTCCCACTCCAGGTTCCATCTGATGATATAACTCTGTAATCCCATCTTACTTCTTCTGATAACTTTTCTCTATAATCTAAAAAATATTTAGGAAATTCATCTGTTATAGCTCTATCTTCTCCAAACATCAAAAGTCCTGCTGCAGTTATTCCTTCTTTACCATTCTTTCTATCTTTATCATAAGCACCTAGTTTATATAAAAATGCCTTATCATCAAGGGCTATCCATGGATGATTTGGTTTTATAGCTCGTAATCTATTCCTAAAGCTATTTATAGTGTCTTTACTTAAATCATTCATATCAAAACCTTCTAATATTAAACTATCTTGTGACTCATCTAGCTGATCTGCAAGCATTCTTTTTATTACTTCTTTTGAACACTTATAATCACCAGAGTAGTTTCTTCTAAAGGTACCTAAATGTTTGCTTTCATTAAATGGATTTTCCCCTATATATACTGGTCTAGCTTTTCTATCAGCCTTAGGTACAACTATTTTTATAACTTTAGTATCTTCTATATCAAGTACTTCTATAGAATTATTATTTAATATATTTGCACTTACTTTTTTAGGATTATTTAAGTTGTCCCATAAATCTTTAATTATATTTTCTTCGTTATTAACTCCAGTAATGAAGAACCTTCCAGATTTCTCTTTTATCCCCAAGAACAATGTTCCTCCATTTGTATTTGCAAATGCTGAATAAGTCTCCCATAAATCTTTAGGTAACCCTCCTAAAGCTTCTTTACACTCTACTTCATCATTTTCTACCAATGAATAAATATTAAACTCCATATCTCCACCTCTTTTTTGCATATATAATCCATAAAAAAATAAAATATTCGAACCTCCATAAACACACTTATCTTCATTATACCAAAACTTACTTCTTTTTAAACTTTATATTAAAATTAAATTAAGGCTATAACTTAAGTAAAACACTTAAATCATAGCCTTAATTTTTACAAACCATTATTCTCTATAATGATTTTATTTACATAAATTCTCCATACCTTCGCTCATTACTTATATCATTTAATAGATGCTTTATTTCTTGTTCTTTATTTTTATCCATAATTAAGATAACATCTCCAGCATCTACAACTATTAAATCCTTTAGTCCAAATCCAATAATTAGGTTTTTCTCTCCAAAAACTGCACAATTTTCACTATCTTGAAGGTATACATTATCGCTTACTTTATTATTTTTATCTTCCTCTAAATATCTACTTAAAGCTGAAAAGCTTCCAATGTCATCCCATATAAAATCACTTTTAATAACATAAGCTTTTCTTGTTTTTTGCATAACACCAAAGTCTATAGATATGCCATCTATTAAAGAGTATTGCTCTCTAATAACTTCGTCTTCATTTTCTTCCCCTATATGCTTATATATTTCCATTAATGATTTATATAACTTAGGAAGGTATTTTTCTATTTCTCTTAGTATTACATCAGCTCTAAATATAAACATTCCAGAATTCCATAAATAGCTTCCCTTTAGCAAGAAATCTTTAGCTACTTCTAAGTTAGGCTTTTCTGTGAATCTTTCTACTCTAAAGGTTGGTATTTCTGCTATAGCTCGTTGTCCCATTTCAATATACCCATAGCCTGTCTCTGCTCTTGAAGGGGTAATTCCTAAGGTTACTATACCTCTTTTCTTGTTAGCTATTTCAACAGCTTGTGATAATGTGTCAATATACAACTTTTCATTTTCTATATGGTGGTCCGAAGGTAAAACAACCATAATAGCATCATTGTCTTTTTTTAATAGTTTTACAGCTGACAGTCCTATACATGTTGCAGTTTCCTTGTTCATTGGTTCAGTGAAAATATTGTTTGAATTAATATTATCTAATTCTCCTTTTACCTTATCCTCATAATCCTTATTAGTAACAATATAAATATTTTCTTTGTTAATTAATGGTGATACCCTATCTACTGTATTTTGTAGAAAGCTTTTATCATTAATAACCTTTAAAAATTGTTTAGGCCTTGCTGATCTTGATAAAGGATAAAGTCTGGTCCCTTTTCCTCCTGCTAATATTAGCCCGTATATCAATAATTTTCAACTCCACGTAAATACTTTTATATATCTTATGCTATGAATAATTTTTTGTGAAAAGTAATAAGGCTGTATTTGATGAGGATACAGCCTTACTTGGTGAAAAATTATTATAGTAAAATTATATTATTTTATAAATGGGTTTTCAGATTTATACAACATTCCCTTAGGTTGATTAAAGCCTATTTCTTTAACTCCTAAGTATCTAAATAAATTATATATAGCTTTTCCAAAATGTCCAAAGGCAACTGCTCCATGGTGAGGATATCTACCTTGTATTAATACATGTCTATAGAATCTTCCCATTTCAGGAATTGCAAATATTCCTATTGCACCAAAGGATCTTGTTGCAACTGGTAGTACTTCTCCTTCTGCAACATATGCAGTAAGCTCAGCATCTGCATTACTTTGTAATCTAAAGAAAGTTATATCTCCAGGAAGAATATCTCCTTCAAGAGTTCCTCTTGTAATGTTTGGTTCTTGGTTTGGCTCTAAAGCTCTTGCCATAATCATTTGGTTTTTCATTGTACAGCTTGTTAATTTACATGCTGCTGTATTACCACAGTGGAAGCCCATAAATGTATCTTGTAATGTGTAGTTGAACTTTCCTTTAATTTCTGATTCATACATATCCTTAGGAACTGTATTATTAATATCTAATAAAGTTACTACATCTTGGCTTATGCAAGTTCCAATATATTCACTTAATGCTCCATAAATATCAACTTCACAAGATACTGCTATTCCCCTTGCTGTTAATCTACTATTAACGTAGCATGGCACAAATCCAAATTGAGTTTGGAAGGATGGCCAACATTTATTAGCAAATACTACGAATTCTCTTGATCCCTTATGTCCTTCCATCCAATCTAATAATGTAAGTTCATATTGTGCAAGCTTAGGTAAAATACCAGGCATTTTATTTCCTTCACCTAATTCTTTTTCCATATCTGCAATTACATCTGGAATTCTAGGATCATCTTTATGATTATTAAATGCAGCATATAAATCTAATTCAGAATTTTCTTCAATTTCTACTCCTAAATTATATAATTGTTTAATTGGTGCATTACAAGCTAAGAAGTCTTGTGGTCTTGGTCCAAAAGATATTATCTTTAGGTTTTTAAGTCCAATTAAAGCAGCTGCTACTGGAGTAAATTCTTTTATCATTTCTGATACTTCATCTGCTGTTCCTACTGGGTATTCAGGTATATATGCATTTACATTTCTAAGTGCTAAATTATAACTAGCATTTAACATTCCACAGTAAGCATCCCCTCTTCCCCCTATTAAGTCATCTCCACTTTCTTCAGAAGCTGCTACAAACATAACTGGTCCATTAAATTCTTTTGCTAATAATGTTTCTGATGTTTCTGGTCCAAAATTACCTAAATAAACTACTAAAGCATTTACTCCAGCATCCTTTATATCCTTTAGAGCTTCTCTCATATGAATTTCGTTTTCTACTGTTACTTTACATTCATATATATCTCCATCAAAAGCTTCTACTACTGCTTTTCTACGATTTGCTGATAAATCCATTGGAAAACAATCTCTACTTACTGCAACAATTCCTAATTTAACCTTTGGTGTATTATTCATTTATATCTCCTCCAAATAATTTTTCAATAATTGTAATTTCTGAAATCCCCCTGAAATTACTTTTTGTTTTTATTAACACATTTTATTGATTTATCAACAACATTTTCTACTGTAAAGCCAAACTTCTTAAATAGTTCATTGGCATTTCCTGATTCTCCAAAGGTATCAAGAGATACTATGTCTCCATCCAAGCCTACGTATTTATGCCATCCAAAGGAAGTTAATGCTTCCACTGCAACTCTTGTACGTACTGAATTAGGTAATACACTTTCCTTATAAGCTTCATCTTGTTGGTCAAATAACTTAAAGCATGGAATACTTACTACTCTTGCATCAATACCCTCTTCATAAAGTTTATCAGCTGCTTTATATACTAATTCTACTTCTGAACCTGATGCCATTAATATAATATCTGGAATTTCCTTTTTAGATTCCTTAATTACATATCCACCCTTTAAGGCTCTCTTTGGGCATCCATCATATAGAGGTAATTTTTGTCTTGTTAATACTAATGAAGTAGGTGTTTCATCATTAGTTACAGCATAATACCAAGCTGCTGCAGTTTCCTTTGAATCTGCTGGTCTAAATACAGCCATATTTGGCATGCTTCTAAGTGCTGCTAATTGTTCTATAGGTTGATGAGTTGGACCATCTTCTCCTACACCAATACTATCGTGAGTTAATACATATGCTATTGGTAATTTCATTAATGCAGATAATCTCATTGCAGCCTTCATATAATCACTAAATACAAAGAAGGTTGCACAGTAAACTTTAAGTCCTCCATGAGCATACATACCATTAGCTATAGCTGCCATTGCATGTTCTCTTACTCCAAAATGAAGATTTTGTCCACTTCTATCTTCTGCTGAAAAGTCACCTTTTCCATTCATATAACTTTTATTTGAAGGAGCTAAATCTGCTGAGCCTCCAATTAAATTTGGAATTATATTAGCTAATCTATTAATAACCACACCTGAAGAATCTCTAGTTGCCATTTCTTTATCGAAGCTCCAGAACTCTTCATTATTTAATAATTCCTCTTTGTCTACTTCATTTTTCATCCATTTACTATACTCATTTGCTAGTTCAGGATAAGCATTTTTATATTCATTAAATACTTCATTCCATTTTTCTTCTTTTTCTATTCCTTCATTAATATAGTTATTCATATTTTCATATACTTCATCTGGAACATAGAAAGAAGGTTCTAATCTCCATCCACAGTTTTCCTTTAAGGCCTTTATATTCTCTTCACCTAATGGCTCTCCATGAGCTGATGCCTTTCCTTCCTTAGCTGGGCATCCAAAACCTATTATATTTTTAACTATTATAATAGATGGTTTTGAAGTTTCTGCCTTTGCTTCATCTATTGCATTGGAAATTGCATCTATATCATTTCCATCATTAACTTTAATTACTTGCCAACCATAAGCTTCATATCTCTTTGCAACATCTTCTCTAAAAGCAATATCTGTACTTCCTTCTATTGAGATATTATTAGAATCATAAAGGGCTATTAGCTTTCCTAATCCTAATGTTCCTGCTAATGATGATGCTTCTCCTGAAATTCCTTCCATAAGACACCCATCACCTACAATTGTATATGTGTAGTGATTAACTATATTAAAATTATCTTTATTAAACTTTTCTGCTAAGTAGCTTTCCGCCATAGCCATACCCACAGCATTACATATACCTTGTCCAAGTGGTCCTGTTGTTATTTCTACTCCTTTTGTATGCTTATATTCTGGATGTCCTGGAGTTAAACTTCCAACTTGTCTAAAGTTTTTAATATCTTCTATAGTTATTCCATATCCAAATAAATGTAATAAGGAATATTCAAGCATGGAACCATGTCCAGCTGATAATATAAATCTATCCCTATTATCCCAGTTAGGATTTTTTCCATTATGATTCATCTTAGTCCATAAAGTAAATGCCATGGTAGCTGCTCCTAATGGCAAACCTGGATGTCCTGAATTTGATTTTTGTATTGCATCTGCTGATAAAACTCTTATAGCATTAATAGATAGCTTATCTAATTCTATATTCATATTTTCCTCACTTATCCTATAACTTATATATTATTTATTTCCAAAAGCCTTTGCCCAATCTGCTTTAAACTTTTCTAGTCCTTGATCTGTTAATGGATGATATAACATTTGTTTAACTAAATCATAAGGTACTGTTGCTATATCTGCTCCTGCTCTAGCTGCTTCTAATACATGTATTGGATTTCTTACACTTGCAGCAATTATTTTAGTTTCAATTCCATGTAAGCTAAATATATCTGCAATATCTCTTACTAAGTCCATACCTGTCATTGAAATATCATCTAATCTTCCAAGGAATGGGCTAACATATGTTGCTCCTGCATTTGCAGCAAGTAAAGCTTGAGCTGCTGAGAATATTAGAGTTACATTAGTTTTTATACCTTCACTAGCTAGAACCTTAGTTGCTTTTAAGCCTTCACCAGTCATAGGAATTTTTACTATCATATTTTTGTGAATCTTAGCAATTTCTCTACCTTCTTTTATCATTCCAGCAGCATCTTCGCTAACTACTTCTCCACTAATTGGTCCATCTACTATTTCAGTAATTTCTTTAATTACTTCATTAAAGTCTCTTCCTTCTTTTGCTATAAGAGATGGATTTGTTGTTACTCCACAAATAACTCCCATTTCATTTACTTCTTTAATATGTTCTACATTAGCTGTATCTAAGAAAAATTTCATTACTACTACCTCTCTTCTCATTAATATTTTTAATATATTTTTGTTAACTTATATATTTGTAAATTTATATATTGTAGTATGTCTATACTTGTCATTTGCCTTTAATAATGAAGTTTCAAAACTCTTGTCATTTATAGCGTTAGGAACAAATTGTGTTTCTAAACATAGACCACTTCTTCTTTCATAAGTTGTGTTATCCTTCCCCTTTTCTAAACCATCTAGGAAATTACCTGTATATAATTGCACTCCTACATTTGTTGTATACATTTCCATTGCAATTCCAGAAGTTTCGTCAACAACCTTAGCTGATAATACTGATAAATCCCCTTTAGAATTTAATAACCAGTTATGATCATAACCTTGTCCAAATTCAATTTGCTCATCTTTATCATTTATATTTTGTCCTATAGTTTTTAATTCCTTAAAGTTCATAGGTGTATTTTCTACACTTCTTATTTCTCCTGTAGGAATTGAATATTTATCATTTACAGTAAAATTATCTGCATTAATAAATAACTTTTCATCTAAGATAAGTCCTGAAGAATGTCCAGAAAGATTGAAGTAAGCATGATTAGTAAGGTTAACTACTGTATCTTTATCACTAACAGCTTTATATTCTATCTTTAATTCATTATCATCTGTTAGAGAATAGAATACATTTACATTAAGGTTTCCAGGATACCCTTCTTCTCCATCTTCACTTAAGTATGATAATTTTAATATATTATTTTCATTATCAATTATTTCTGAATCCCATATAACTTTATCAAAGCCTTTATTTCCTCCATGAAGATGATTAACTCCGTCATTGGCTGCTAAAGTATATTCTTCACCATTAATTGTAAACTTACTATTTTCTATTCTATTTCCACAACGTCCAATTAAAGCTCCATGAAACTTTTTGCCATTTTCATAGCCTTGAATATTGTCATATCCTAAAACAACATCTCTAAAATCGCCTTTATTATCTGGAACCTTAATTTCTGTAATAGCTCCGCCATAAGTTATGATTTTTACTTCCATTTTGTTTTTATTAGTTAAGGTATAGCTTTTTACTTCTAAGCCATTTTTTGCTCTTCCAAATGACTGTTCAACTATAGACATATTCTTCCCTCCACTTAATCTCGTTTTCATATTTATCTTATATTATCCACCATTGATGCTACAAGAAATTACTTATGTTTTTATGGACAATATTTGTCATCTTATATAATAGAAATTTTCTTATGTAACTTATAAATTTACAGGTTTTAATCTTTTATATGGAAATAGGAAATGGTTTTATTTAATTTTCCAACTATCTTATCTAATTCCTTTGAGAAATCAGAAATTTTTTCTATTTCTTTTATTTGCTCTTGAGCTGCTCCTGCTACTTCTCTAGTTGTTGCTTCTGTTTCTTCTGAAATAGCTACTATACTTTCTATGGCAGTTTTAGTTATTTCTTTAGACTCAACTATTCTCTCTATTAATTCAAAGAAGTCCTTTAATTCACTATCAATTTGATCAATTGAATTAAATATCTCATTAAAAGCTAAACTAGTATTTTTTAAAGCAGACATTTGTTGTGTAATTACACCCTTAGAGTTATTTGCCATATTAGCAACTCCCTCTGTTTTCTTTTGGATGTTATTTATTATGTTAGAAATTCTTATTGAAGATTCTTTTGACTTACTAGCTAAGCTTCCTACTTCCTCTGCAACTACTGCAAAGCCTCTTCCAGCCTCCCCTGCCCTTGCTGCCTCAATGGCTGCATTTAATGATAACAGGTTAGTTTGTTCTGAAATATCCTTTATTATATCTACAATATCCTTTATTTCTTTTACTTCATAATTTAAATCATTTATTTCACTTACAATTTCTAAAGATATTTCATTAGTTTCTTCTGCTCTTAAGTTTAATATTTTCACTGTATCTACTGCTTCATTTTGTATATCTTTGGTCTTTTCTAAATGCCTAACTACATTGTTTGATTTTTCATTAACTATATTTATATCATTTGATAAATTATTCATACATTCAAAGCTTTCAGTTGCACTGGTTACTTGTCCAACTGCTCCTGATTCTATTTCCATCATCATTGCAGATATTTCTTCTGATACAGCATATGAATGTTCTGATGCCACAGAAATAACTTGTGTTCCCTTTGAGATATTCTCCATTAAGCCTTTAATGTCTACTATTAATCCACTTATTTTATTAAGCATCTCTTTAAAAGCTCCATTAACTTTACCTATCTCATCCTTATATTCATTTTTTATATAAATGCTCAAGTCTCCCTCTTTTGCTTTATTCATATGATTTATTAATCTTTGTAAGGATTTTGATATATCTCTTGATATTAATATAGAAATAATCATAGCTACTATAAAGGCTATTAAACCAATTATCAGTATATTTACGCCAATACTATTAGCTTCTTTATTTAAATAACTATAAGGAATGTTAGATAATAAATACCAATCATTAGTGTCTATACTGGCAAAGGATATTAATTCCTTCTCCTTAGAATCAGAAAAGGTTTTCTCTTTTGCTTCTTTACCATCTAATGAACTAACTTCCCTATTAAGATCTTCTATAATATTACTTGCCTTATACTTTTGTCCTATATTAATCTTGTCAGCATTACCTATAATAGTTCCATCTAAGCTTACTATTGAAACACTTGATGCTTCTCCCAAATCTATATCTTTTAATATATTTGAAAAAATATTAGGATTAATTTCTTGAACTAATAAGCCTATCTTTTTACCATTACTTGAAGAATTAATTGGTGTAATATTATAAATTGAATAAGCATCATTATCTTTTTGTAAAATCCATCTAGTTTCATTAACTTCATTATTTTTTAAGTATTCAATAATACTAAGAGAAGTATTGCCTAAGCTGCTATTTTCATTATCTATAATACTTAAATTTTGTATATTTTTATTTGATAAGGCTCTTAACCTCATTAATTTAGATAAGTAATTTGTTGCATCATATTTTGTGTTATAATCCATAGTTTTATTATTTTGTAGGTAATCTTGAAGTTCTACTTCCATGACTAAAGACTTAGCTAAATCCATATGTTTATCCATTTCATTTGAAATGTTTCTTTTGATTTGAGTTGTAATTTGCGAAGAAAACTTTTTGCTTTTATCATTAATAGCATCTCTGTATTGAACTAATGAAATGACTCCTGTAACTAAAATTATCATAAGTATTAAAAATCCATAGAAAAATATTAGCCTATACTTTATATTGATATTTCTCCAAAAGTTATAAATATTATTTAATTTGAATTTTTTAAAGTTTAAATCACCCTTAATTTTATTAGCCTTCTTAACCCCTTTTTTCTTCATAGCATTCTCCTATATCCATATATTAATAATAACACCTTAAGGACCCTTAAGTAAATATTTACATAACATCCCTATATTATGTATACTAGTACATTTTCACTTATTTAAACAAGAAATTAATTATCTATATATAGACATTTTTTGTCATTTTCTTTAAAGTTTAGCTACATCTACTTTGTATCTTAGGGGAGTTGTACCTTTTATCTCCATAAACTTCTTTATAAAGTAATCTGTATTGTTATATCCTACTAATTCTGATATTTCATAAACCTTATTATCACTATTACATAATAATTCCACAGCCTTTTCTATCCTAACTTCATTTAAGTAATCCTTGAAATTCTTATTATATTTTTTTATAAATAGTTGTCCTAAATATGCACTATTAATAAAATACTTTTTACCTAGGGATTTTAAGCTTATCTTATTCATATAATTATCATTTATTTCATTAACTACACAGGTCAATACATCTGAACTTAAGGATTCCTTAGCTTCCTTTATATATTTTGATAATCCTAATAAAAAGTCCTTCAAATATTTATAGCTACCTCTTCTTATTAATATTTCATTTAAGTCATAGGTAATAAATTTAATAATATTATTGCTATGCTCTAAACCTAAATCTTTAAGAAGAATAATTATTTTATATATTAAGTAGTTAAACTCCATTTTTATAACTTCTAAATCAGTTAAATTTATTTTAAAGCTATAATATAATAAATCTATATTTTCTATAATTTTATTTTGGTTATATTTCTGAATTCCATTTATTATTTCTCTTATATAAACCTTCCCTAAACTATAAGAATCAGTTAATTTATCATTGATTTCATTTATATTTTTAATTTTAGAAACTTCATCTAAAACCCTTTGAATAACGGCTGAATTATAGGCTGTAATTATATCTCTAGAATCATCTATTTCTTTTCCTTTATAGATATATACATGGGTATTGATTTTTCTCTCTATATTTCTTTTTAGTGAATTAATATAATCTTCTTCCTTCACATCATTTATTTCTAACAAGTTTTTCTTATATATAAGAGCTATATCATATCCATTTTTATAATCTATTATTTTGAAGTTATTATAGTACTTATCCTTCTTTACTATATCTCTAACTATATTATTTAAATTATATAAAGCTTCTCCTATACTATCTTCTAAATTAAAATCCCTTTTGTAATTTTCACACTCTATTATTAAACATCTGTATTTATTATAATTTTCAGATGGTCTTCTCATAAATATCTCTTTGTATTCCACTAATTCTTCCACTAAGCCTCCTCCTTATTGTTTATTACCCATAGTTCTTTTATACTCCTTTATAGATTGTCCCATATATTTTTTAAACCAATTACTAAAGTAGTTTGGATCTTCAAAACCTATTTTCTTTGAAATTTCATAAGCCTTAATATTAGGATTTTCTAACATCTTAAGTGCGATTTCCATTTTAGTTTTTATTATATATTCTCCAAAATTCTCATTAGTTTTTTCCTTAAAAAATCTACTTAAATAACTTGAATTTAAATAGAAATGCTGAGCTACACTTTTTAATGATAAATCTGGGTTAGATATGTTTTTAATTATATATTTCTTTATTTGATTGATACTTATATATTTATCATTATTTTCTTCTTCTAATTCCATTATTTCTGTAAGGTCACCGATAGCTTCTTTAATGTTTTTTACTTCATTAATTTCTGCTTTTTCTTTTTGTATTTTGTCTTTTAATTTTAAAATAGCTTCCTTTAACTCATCATCATCTATTGGCTTTAATATAAAATCACTTATTCCAAGCTTTACACTTCTTTTAGCATATTCAAATTTATCATAGCCAGTTATTACAATAACTTTAATACCTGGATATTTTTCTATAATATGCTGAGTCATATCTAATCCATTAGTTAATGGCATATTTATATCTGTTAATATTATATCTGGCCTATCTTTTTCTATTAACATTAAACATTCATGGGCATTAGATGCCTCTCCTATTATCTCAACTTCTAATTCATCCCAATCTATGCAATTTCGTATAAGATTTCTTATTAAATATTCATCATCAACGATAATTATTTTTGTCTTCAAGGGAATCCTCCTTTAAAGTAAGTTTTTCTTTAGGAATCTTTATTGTTATCTTAGTTCCTACCCCCAGCTTACTTTCAATTTTAAATTTAAATTTATCCCCATAAAATATTCTTAACCTTTCTTTTGTTGCTCTTAAACCTACTCCAATGCCTTTATTGTTATAGATATCCTCTATCTTGCTTTCCTTTATTCCTAGACCATTATCTTCAACACTTAAGTAAATACTTTCCTCATCTTCATAAGTTGATATTACTATTTTTCCTTTTCCTTCTTTGTTTCTTATTCCATGATAAATTGAATTTTCAACTAATGGCTGTAAAACTAATCTTATTATTCTATACTCATTGCAAGAATCATCTAAGTTATATTCAACATCTAATAATTCTCCATATCTCATTTCTTGAATTATTAAATAGTTCTTTATAGTATCAATTTCTTCTCTTACTGATATAATATTATTTCCTTCATTTAAGCTTACTCTATAAAACTTACCTAAGGATTTTATCATCTTATATATTTTTTTACTTTCTCCAGATAAAGCAAGGGAGTTTATAGAATCTAGTGTATTGTATAAAAAGTGTGGTTTAATTTGAGACATAAGTAAATCTAACTCTATTTGCCTCTTTTTCTCTTCATTTTCTTTTATTTTCTTCATAAGTTCTGTAATTTCTATAATAAGGCCATTATATCTATTTTTCATTTGGCCAATTTCATCATTATATGTTTTTATATTTACTAAACTAAACTTTCCATCACCAACATCATTCATAGATTCACAAAGTTTATTTATAGGTCCTGTAATAAATTTAGATATAATTACAGCTCCTAGAACTATTAATGCAAAGCTAAACAATAAGAAATATACTAATATATATTTTACATACTGATTTTGTTCTAGTAATCTACTATAAGAAGAAACTGAAACTATACTCCAATTAATACCTTCTACTGAAACATTAGATACTATATAGTTGCTTTTTTCTAACTTCTTAGTAATAGTTCCATTACCAATAGAGTAGTTTATTTCATTTTCTAGCTTACTTAAGATTTCTCTATTACTATCCTTAGTTATAAAGTTATTTTCACCATCTCTAATGAATATTTTAGTTGAAAATTTATCATTTGAATTTGTATCAGAGTCAAAAAAATTATCTTCATCTATATTTATGATCATTATTCCCATAGGCTCTTGAGTATTTATATTGTTAACTACTCTAAGAAGAGAAACATAGTTCCTATCTGTTTCTTTTATTAGACCTCCACAATTATATTTTAAAATATACTCACCATCTTTATTTAATAACTCTTCATATAAACTAGATTTCTTTACATCACTTAAATTAAGACCTTTATATAAATAGCTTTCAGAGTAATATTTATTTCCTTCATAATCTAATAGATATATTGATGATATATTTGATTGAAAATTAGTAAATTGAGATAGGTAGTCATTAATATTATTTCTTAATGACTTATCTTCAGTTTCATAATTATTTAATGCATTTTGAATATTACTAGAAGATATTATCATTTTAGAAACATTACTAACATTTCCTACTATTATATTCATATTAGATTTTGCACTTTCCAAAACTTCTAATGAGCTTTGTTCTAACTTTTCTAAAGTATATTTAGTGTTTATTCTTTCATATAAAAAAGTTATTGATAAAATAGAAAAGAGAAAAACTAAAGTGAAATAAATAATTATCTTTTTCATAATACTTAAATTCAAAAAATTATCTTTTATCCTACTAACTATTATCTTCTTACCCATAATACATCCTCATCATAAATCATTCATAATATCTGCAAATTCTTCTGGGGTTATTTCACCATTAATTAATTCATCTACTAACCTTTTATGAACATTTCCCTTTTCTTCTCCTAAGTAAATATCCCAGTAAAGAAAATATTTTGACTCCTTAGTTAATTCTTTTAAATTCTTAGATAATTCATTTAACTCTTCATGCTCTTCAGATTCATTCCATGCTGGTAAGCCTGTACCAAACTCATAAAACTTCTTTGATATATTTTCAGAAATAAATTTAATAGCTTCAACAGCTTCCTCTTTATGTTTGCTATTATTACTTATCATTAAGTAATCTGTTGTTCCACCTAAGAAAACTTTTTCATTAGAATCACCATTTTTTGTTGGAAAATTGCCTATTCTTATATCTTCTTTTATAGTTGAATTTTCTAAGTCACCTATAAACCAATTGCCAGTATAGTACATAGCTACTTTTCCAGTCTTAAATTTCATTTCTAACTCATCTCTTGTTAAATCTATTTCTTCTGCTTTAAAGGCTCCTGCATCAGATAATTCCTTCATTCTATAGGCTGTTTTTAATAATAATTCATAATTTTCACCATTTAAAGCTGACTTTACTCCATGAATTCCACCCTCTTGAAGAGCTAAAATGTCATAATATAGCATGCTAGTCCATTTATCTGTTACTGATGCACCTAATGGTATTATCCCTAAATTTGAAAAGGTTTTTATGCCTTGCAATAGTTCATCATAGTTTTCAGGAATATTTACATTATTATCTTCAAATAATTTTTTATTATAATAAAAAGTACCAATTGAAAGGGTAATAGGTAATCCATAAATTCCTTCATTATACTCAACATTATCAAACATATCCTTTTTAACTTTATTTCTTATTTCATTATCTAAATAAGGATTTAAATTTAAGACCTTTCCAGCCTCTACAAAAGGTTTACTAAAACCACTTCCCCAGGAAAAGAATATATCTGGCAGTTCATTAGTAGCAATTGCAGTCTTTATTTTAGTTTTGTATCTTTCATTTTCTACTATTTCAGATTTTATTTGAATATTGGGATTGTTTTCATTCCACTCCTGTATTACTTCCTCTACTATACTTCCATTTGTGTTGTCAGATTTTTGTGTCCATATATGCCACATTGTTAAAGTAATTGGTTCTTCATTATTCTCCACCTTTTTCTCAGTACAACCATACATATTAATTAATAAAACTATAATTATCGAAAATATGGATACTTTTTTCATAAACATATTCCTTTCTTCTTTTATAAATAAGTACAGCTTTATATTTATAAGGAATGTTTTTTAATTTATATATTAATTATAC
>OGSQ01000222.1_pt1 | contig 32994 bp, 29 predicted proteins | sample 1573921 | NCBI WGS metagenome assembly OGSQ01 (sample SAMN03295832, study PRJEB24534) | human gut metagenome | isolation source: fecal sample 7 from infant 4 | host: Homo sapiens | place: USA: Pittsburgh, PA | collected 2014-07 | reverse complement strand
ACTTTATATAGTATTAATTACTTTATTCTATTATATATTATACACTGTTTCCTATTTTTTTCAACAATTTTATTCCTAGTTTAAAGAAAGAACCGTTATATTATGTGTATTGTAATTGTTTTCTCTTCAATATTTTAAGATTATTTAACTTTTCTTAATATTCTTTTATCTCCTCAGTTATATGGATAATATCACCTCCATAACCAAATAAATAATAGTCCTTCTTTTTAAGAATTATCGAATCCTTTAAAAATGTCTGTATATCAATATCAAAAGACTCTAAGTAATACTCTTTAAATGAATATTTATGCCTAAGCATATCCTTTATTTCTTCCTCTTCGTCCCTCTTTATGCTTCTTCCTATAAAGTCAGGTATCCCTCTTTTCTTATTAAAATTTAAGTAATCAAATCTTAGTAATTCATTTAATATATCTTTATCTCCTTTTAATATTTCCATATTAAAATCTAAAAATACCTTATAATATTCACTGTTTCCGATATTTCTATTAAAATATCCCTTCTTGTCAAAATACTTTCCAAGCTCATAATAAAAATCAAAAGGATTTTCAAACTGCTTAACTAAATAATTTATTATGTTATTAAACTTTTGAGAGTTATAGTACTTATCTACCATTTCTTCAACCTTTTTAAGCTTTAATAACTCTTCATAGCTTAAATCCTTTGTTTTTAATATTTCATAAGGTGGATATGGAGAGAACTTCATTCCATATGCTACTGCTTCCTCTCTTATAGATGCCCCTCTTAATAATTTTAAAAATCCTAATTGAATCTCTTCTGGATTAATACTATATACATCATTGAAGGATCTTTTAAATGAATTATAATCTTCTCCTGGTAAACCTGCTATTAAGTCTAAGTGTTGCTTTATATTTCTTAGCTTTAAAAGTTCATCTACCTTTTCTTTTATATCACTGAAATTAACAAATCTATTAATTCTATTTAAAACTTCATCATTAGTTGTTTGAACTCCAACTTCAAATTGGAATCTATCTTTCGGAGCTTTTCTAAGTAATTCTAACTCTGCATCCTTTAAAAGATCTGCTGATATTTCAAAATGGAATTGTGTTTTAGTATCTTGATTAATTAAAAATTCCCAAATAGCCATTGTAAATTTGTGATTGCAGTTAAAGGTTCTATCAACAAACTTAACAAGCCTTACTTCCTTTTTAATAAAATAAGAAAGTTCTTTTTTTACTCTTTCAATATCTAAGAAACGTACTCCATGAATTGTTGAAGATAAACAGTAGCTACAATTAAATGGGCAACCTCTACTTGATTCATAATAAACTATCTTATTATCTAAATTTTCATCTTCTTCATAAGGGAAGACTACTTCATTCATATTCATAAGAGGTCTTTTCCCATTAAAGAAAATATTATTATCTTTTTTATAATATAATCCTCTAATATCTTCTAAGCTTCTTTCCTGTAACTTATATTCCACAAATTCCCTATAAGTTTTTTCTCCTTCACCTTCAATAATATAGTCCCCATTAAGCTCTCTTAATATGTTTTGACTATCATAAGATACCTCAGGCCCACCATATAAGATTTCTATATTTTCATCTACTAATTTAATTAAGTTAGATAATCTTTTTATCATTTCAATATTCCAAATATAAGTAGAAAATGCAACTACATCTGGTGATTCTTTTATTATTTCCTCTAATATCTTTTCTTCTCTATCATTAATTGAGAACTCTCTAATGTTACAATCATAATCCATATCCTTGGTGAAAGCCTTTAAATATCTAACAGCTAAATTGCTGTGAACAAATTTCGAATTAATAGCTGTAAGTAAAATCTTCATATGTTATCTCCCTTCATTTTTGACGAATTTTATATTTTTTTACCCCTAATGAAATGAATATCTTCCCATAATTTAGTTTCTTCTATTTTATAAGATTTTTCAAGGAGTTTTTTATTCTCCTCCATATTTGATTTAATAATAGGGTTTAAATTTTTAAAATCAAACTCTTTAAATTTCCCTGATGGCATTACTGCGATTATTTTATTATTTATCATGTCACGCACTTCTTTATTAATATCCCAAATATATATTTCTCCTCCAACCCTTATATATTTACTAACTTCCTCTATTATCTTCGCTCGACTAAAACCATTCCACATCTTACTTAAAGAGAAAAACATTGTACAGGTATCATATTCATTTTCCTTTAGTTCTCCATCTTTATTTTCACTAACATAATCTACTGAAATCTCATTCATTATTTCTTTCGATAAATTATAAATAACTCCAAAATTCTCGCCAACATCTAAGATATTCCCTTTAAATTTTATATCTGATAAATTTAAAACTATTGTCTTACCCATAAACAAACACCTCCATATTACATAAGTTACATTATATTTATATTTATGAAGGCATTATTTTATAACAGTTTTATTTATTATTTATAATATTTGTTTTCATTTAACCTTTTATTTATTCTCTTTACTTTTCTTCTTGCATAAACTCTTATAAGAAAGAATAGATATAAATGTATTGATTGGAGGTGAATACTTTGAAGAAAGATAGCTTTTTAAGAAATTCTATCCTTCTTACAACGTCGAATATTACAACTGGAATATTGGGCTTTATTTTTTCTATTTACTTATCAAATCTTATAGGTCCTGTTGGAGTTGGCCTTTATGGTTTAGTTATGCCTATTTACAATCTTTTTATATGTCTAATGACAGCTGGAATTATTGCAGCAATTTCCAGAACTTCTGCAGTATATAAAGCCAAAGGACAATTCAATAATATTAGTAAAACTATTAGGTCTGTAGCTGGTTTTAATGTTATTTGGGCAATTGCTATAGGAGCTTTAGTCTTCTTTTTAGCACCATACATAAGTAAATATGGAATTCATGATATTAGAACTGTTAATGCTATTAGGATTACTTGTCCAGCTATGGTATTTATAGCTCTTTCTAATATTTTAAAAGGTTACTTCTTAGGTATTTCTAAAATTGTAGTACCTTCCTTTATAGACATTTTAGAAAAGGCCATGAGAATAATTACTATTACTTTATTAATTTTTTCTTTTAAATCAACTTCAATAACTTCTTTAGTTACCCTAGCTTACTTATCTTTAGCTATTGGAGAATTACAGAGTTTGATTTTATTATTTCTATATTACAAAAAATTATCTAAAGAAACTCCTAAATCTTATGATAAACCTGAAAGAGCTTCACAGTTACTTTTTAATGTGTTAGTAATTGCACTTCCTCTATGTTTAAATGGTTTCTTAGGAAATTTATTTGGAACTGCTTCCACGCTACTAGTTCCAAGAAGATTAATTGCTGCTGGATTTGATGCAACTACTGCATTAGGTATGATAGGAAAATTTACAGGTATGGCCTTGACTATAGTTACTTTTCCTATGATTGTAATTATGTCAATAAATTCATTAATAGTTCCAGATCTTTCTGAAACTATTAGTAGACGTGATTACTACAATGCTTCACTTAGGATAAAGAAAGTAATGAAAATAGCTTTTTTATTAGGACTTGCAACAACAGTAATATGTAATCTTATTCCAGATTCTTTAGGTATGATGTTGTTTAAAAGAGATGACTTAGGTAACTATATAAAGATAGCATCATTAAGTGCACCAATATTATTTACTGCAAATACTATGTTTGGAATACTTAATGGCTTAAATAAACAAGGAATAATTCTTAGGAATTCACTTATAGTATCTGCTATAGAAATTGTATGTCTTTTTATTTTTATAGGAATACCAGGTGTAAATATTATGGGATATGGAATAACTCTATTTATAACCTCATTAATAAGTTTAACTATAAACCTTATAGAAATTCAAAAACATATATACTTAAATTTATCTAAAAGCAATATAATTATTTTTATATTACTTTCAATTTTAATCTTTATTGTACTTAAAGTCTTAAGTAGAAATATGTTTAATGATATGATGGTAATAAAAAATTTAATAATAATATTTATTACCTTTGGTCTTTTTACAGCTCTAAGCTTTTTTGGTATAGAAGAAGAGTAGCGGTGATAGCGCACAATGAATACTTAAGAATGAATAATGAAAAATTAAGGATGTAATTTGTTCCAAATTAATGATAATGAAACAATAAAAACTCAGCCTAGGCTGAGTTTTTAAATTTAAGTATCTATCTTGGATTAAGTTAATAATGTGTATCCTCCATTAACTGATTCCTTTTTTAATCTATCTTCTGTTTCCCTATCTAAATCAAGAAATGCTAAACATATATAATTTTGATTAATTGATGATTTATCTATAGTAGATATATTAGAAAGTAAATTCACTTCACATATTGTTTCATCCTCAAATTTTAAAAAGAAAGTTTCTAATCCCGTATCATAAGTAAAATATTCTATTTTTCTTATTTCTCCAAATAAATTAATAAGTAGTTCTTTCAAAGTCAAAAAGTTTTCTCCATAAAGTTCAATATATTTATTATTCATTTCTTATCTCCTATATCTATAGAATCAATCTTATATTTCATTATTAACTTCTACTTTTTTATTAACATGTTCAGATGAAACTAGCATAATTACCATAAAGATTAATAGAAAAATAGGTAGGAATTTAAAGCCTATTAATTGAGATATAGCTCCAAATAATGGAGGTATAAAAGTACTACCTATATATGCTGTAGCCATTTGAATACCCATTATCCCTTGAGATAATTCCTTTCCAAATCTGTTTGGTGTTTCATGTAGCATTGCTGGATATATTGGAGCACAACCTAGTCCTATAGCTATTAATCCAGCTAATTGTAGGGATTCTGTTAATGATAAAGTTAATATTGCAGCTCCTAATATACAAATTACTTGTCCAATTCTTATCATTTGCTTATTATTAAACTTCATAGCCATAAAGCCTGATAAAAATCTTCCAACCGTTATTCCCAAATAATAAAATGAAACCCACTTAGCTGCCCTTTCAGTTGATAAACCATTATTCATCACTAAAAAGGAACTAGCCCATAAACCTGTAGTTAACTCAACTGCACAATAACATAAAAATGATATTAAAGCCGCCTTAGCACCTGGAAGTTTTAGTAATATAGAAACCTTAACTTCACTATACTTTTCTTCTTTATTATTATTTGGAGCTTCAAACTTTCTCCAAATAGGTAATGATATAAATAAGCAAACTACTAAGATTGCTTGAATAATTCCTATCGTCGCATACCCCAATCTCCAACCATTATCCTTTAATAGATAAACTGACATAATAAATGGTCCTGAAGTAGCCCCTATTCCCCAAAAGCAGTGAAGCCAATTCATATGCCTGGCTTTATAATGGAGAGCAACAAAGTTATTTAAGGCAGAATCTACTGCTCCTGCACCTATACCTAAAGGTACTCCCATTAAGCATATCCATATGAAGCTAGGTGAAATATAAATCCCTAATAATCCAGTTGCAGTTAGTAATACACTAAATGTGGTAACTTTACCTGTACCAAACTTCCTTATAACTTTTTCACTAAAAAAGCTTGATATAATAGTTCCTCCTGAAACTATCATAGTGGCTATTCCAGCATAGGATATTGGAACATTTAAATCCTTATGAATCATAGGCCAAGCTGATCCCATTATCGCATCTGGTAATCCTAAGCTAATAAAAGCTATATATATAATAATCAACAATACCCTTATCATTTTACACCTCTCTTAATTACTCAAAAACTTTTTCATTTTTATATAAAACTTCTAATGAAGCTTTTATCATTCCCATTTTATAATCCTCTGCAAAATTATTACTAGCTATTGTATTAACATAAAAATTACCTTGAGTCATACTCTTAGCTTTTTCTTTTATTTTTTTAGCAATAGCCTCATCAATAAAATCACTATAAATAACAAAATTATCTGGTGCAATAACACAGCTAATTATTGCTAATAACTTTCCTATGGCATCTGATACTTTTTCACTATCAGAATAATCTATTTTCTTCCAATCTATATCTATTGGCATATATGATATTTCTCCAGCAAAATTAGCTTTTCCAGTATAAATATCACCATTAATTACTATTCCTGCCCCTGGCAAATGTATCATATTAAAAACTACACCTACCACAGTTTGTGGAGTGCTATCATCAATATTCTGATTATAATATCCCATTACGGCTGCATTAATGTCATTTATAAAAATAACAGGAACTTTATATCTATCCTTGTAGTGCTTTAAAAATTTATCTCCTGCAATATCAGGATAATCTATAACTTTAATAACACCCTCTTCTTCTACACCTGGTAATCCAAAAGATATTACTTCTATAGTAGGATATTCATAAAAAAGGTTATCTAAAATATCATTAAAGCTATCATATTTAATACTTTCAAAATTACTTTCCTTTTCGTAAATGCATTTTCCTAGTAAATTAGTTACTACTACTCTTATATGATTAACATTATTTTTAGTAAATCCAAAAACTATAGCTGCACATCTAAACATATCATTATATCTATATACAGTTGATGGACGTCCTCCATTTGATGGAATACTTTCACCAACAAATATCTCTTTACTACTAATCATTTCTTTTAATAACCCATTAACAGTTACAACACTCAATCCAGTCTTTTCAGAAAGATTAGCTGCTGTTGATTCAATTTCGCTCTTAAAACAATTCCTAATTAAATTCTTATTAATTTCCTTCATTAATTTAGTATTAGCTTTAATCATTATATCTCCTCACTTTTTGAATATACTTAATTAAGTATCTTTATTAAGTGTCTTTATTATATCTTAATATAAAAATTTATTCAACTAATTTTTACCAAATAGTTATGCTCTATTTAAATTTAAAAATTAGTAAGGCTTCTAATACACATACTTACTATTAAAAGCCTCTTCAAAATACTTAGACCTATTCAATTATTTCCTACCAATATAATTTATTCTTGTTAAAATCTCTAAATTTTCATACATTATTAATTTATATTTCTAAGGATTCTTCTTCTTCTTTTTCAAATACTAAATCTACAAGAGCAATTCTTCCCTGACTACCATCACCTTTTGGTATTGCTGATACAAATCTCCATCCATGTAACGCATATTTCTCTATTTCATCTCTATGATAATTAGTCTTTCCCCAAAATCCCCCTACTTTACATTCAACAAATAAATATCTATACATACTATACCTCCCAGAATAATGAAAAATTAAAAATGAAAAATTAATGAAAAAACTCCTCTGGAGTTTTAAATAAAAAGTGTTCTGCACAAATTAAATTTTAAGTTTTGCTGTGCAAAATCTCCTTAATTATTTCATGCCTTAATCATTTTATACTATAAGTTCCTTGATTATTTTCAATTATAATCTCATCAGTTGCAATAATATCAGATGTTTCCTTATCTTCAACTTGCAATTCAACTTTTAATTCTTTAACTGTTCCTTCAACCCATTCAACCATTGCAAATAACCCAAGTTCAACTGGTTCACCTGAATTAATTATATCCTTTTGCGGACCATTATCCTGAAGAATAAACCCTTCAAAATCATTATCATTTTTTAGTATCCAATGATATTGTATTTCCTTATTATGTTCTCCATTAACTTTAGGCTTCAACGTTATCGGCATTCCCTCCAAAGAATCTGAATCGCTAGTAGCAAGTATTTCAACCCTAACGCTATTCTCATCTTCAATTAGAATATCATTAGATATATTATCTGTTTTGTTACCTTGACAACCTACTACTACAAGCATTAATATACTTAAAATTATTATCCCTATAACTTTTCTCATAAAACTCTCCTTTACTTCATTTAGTGAACAACATATCACTAACCAGCTCATATACAAATTATACCATATCATTTTCTATAATAATCTTCTTAGAGATAAATCATCCCATCTATTGTAATATATAGATCTTTTTCACCAAAACCTAATTATGTCTTTTAAATAAAAAAACTCAGCCTAAGCTGAGTTTTATAATTAATTGATGATTATTAACTGTTAATTGTTCATTGTCCTCTGTCTATATTAGTTGTTTTCTTAATCTTCTTGGTAGGAACTTAAATAATTTTGGTGATATTAAGTCTAAGTCTTTTCGTCTTATCCCCCCAAGATAAATCATAGTATATAAATATACTACTCCTCCAACTGCTACTAATACTAATGTAACCACTCCAATTATTATTCTTCCCCCACCTAAAATTTCTGCGAGCTTTACTACAGGGTACTTTACAATAACTATAAGTATAGACATTAATATAGAACAAATCGTTGGAATCAAAGCTTGTTTTACTATTGGTATCTTAACTTTAAAGAATTGTGTTATTTTCTTATGATTTATTACTGTTGGGATAATAAATGAAACAAAGGTTGCAACTACTGCACCATTTATATTAACCTTTGGCATAGATACTAAGAATATATTTAATATAATCTTTGCCACTAATCCAAGGCTTGCAGATACAATTATTAAATATAGCTTATTGATTCCTTGTAATATAACATTTTGTATTGTAGTTATAGACATAAAAATTAATAAAGCTGATCCGTACATAAGTAATACATATTCGTTACCTACTTTATTAAATAAGAGCTGGTATATTTCCTTACTTAAGATTGCAAGTCCAAAGGTTGATGGCATAACTATAATATACATCATTCTAAAAGAATAGCTTGTTTGAATCTTTAATTCTCTCCTATTTTTCTGTACAAATGCTTGAATAATCTTTGGGAATATAGAAGTTCCTAAAGCAGTTACAATAGCTAGTGGTACATATATAAGAGTTTTATAATAAGATAAAACTGCTGTTAAATTATTTACTTCAGAATCTAATCCTGCAGATGAAAGACTATTAGCTAAGGTAATACTATCAATAACTCCAGCAAAGTTTTGAACAGCTGCAACTAAAGTTATTGGTATTGCATACATTAAAAGTTTCTTCACTATTCTTCTATCAGATACTTTTCTCTTTCCTTCTACATGAAGTTTTTCTGCCTCTTCATAATAAGATTTCTTATTAAATATATGTATAATATATATTAATGCAACTATAGCTCCAAGTGAAGTACCTACCGTTCCACCTGCACTTCCCCATTCTAAGCTACTGGTAGCTGAAAGTAAAAGCGCTGCAAATACTAAGCTTAAAATTACATTTACTAGTTGCTCTAAAATTTGAGATATAGCTAATGATTGCATATCTTCAACCCCTTGCATATATCCTCTATAAGCAGCTAAAATAGCCGCAAAAAATATTGCAGGTCCTAAAAATAAATAAGTTAATGCTGATTGCTCCCTATTAATCCAAGTAGTTAATGGAAATGCTAATGCCATAAAAAGGGCAGCAATAACAAAGCTTATAATACCTAAATATCTTCTAGAAAGCCTCATCGCCCTTAGAGCATCCTTATGATGCCCTATTGCCCTTAACTCAGTTACAACCTTAGTTACAGCTGGCTGAGCACCAAGGCTAGTAACTGCTATTAAAAATACAAATATATCATATCCAGCTACATATATTCCATAGCCATCACTTCCCAAGACCCCAGTTAATAAAGGAACATATAATGCTGATAATAACTTACCAGCAATACCTGCAATTGATAATATTAAGAAACCACGACCAACTGATTTTTGCTCCATATCTAAATCACCTTTTATTTTATTGAAAATTTAAACACATCATTTTTAATCTTTTTAAATACTGGTGGTAAACTTTCTGTTATAGTCTTATTATTTAAATAACTTAATTTATCTTTAGTTTCTCTAAATACTAACTTATATGCATATAAGAATTGACAATCTAATCCGAATTTATTAGCAAAGAAAGAATTTAATTTTCTATCACCATACTTATTATCTCCGATAATAGGTGTTCCTAAATGAGATAAATGAGCTCTTATTTGATGACTTCTTCCTGTTATTAAATCTATTTCTAAGAATGAATATGCTCCATTAGTCTTTATAGTTCTGACTTCCATAGCTATTTCCTTAGAATTTGGAATCTTTTCATCATAAATTTTAGAAATATTAGCTTCTTCATTTTTATGAATATATCCTTTATATAATCCATCTTTAATCTTACCCTTAACTAGAGTATTATAGTACTTTTCAACATTTCCTTCTCTAATTAATTCATTTACTGATCTAAGTGCTTCAAAATTCTTTCCAAATATAACTATACCTGAAGTATTTCTATCTAATCTATTGCAAGATGCAGGAGTAAATGTTACTTCATTTTCTGGTAAGTAATCTCCCTTTTCATTTAAATAAGATAATACGTAGTCAGTTAAGCTTGGTTCCTTTCCTTTATCATCAGGATGAACTAATATATTTGGCCATTTCTCTACAACTAATATATTAGCATCTTCATAAGTAATCTTCATTCCACTAGCATTAACCTTAATAAACTTATCTTCTGGCTTTTCTTTATTGCTTTGGATATATTTTATTTCAACTACATCATCTACTAATAGTGTGTAATTTTCCTTTTGTTTCTTACCATTTACTCTAATATCACCTTTTCTTAAGGCCTTAAAAATCTTACTTAAAGGAACATCCTTTAAAAGCTTTCTTAAAAATTTATCTAGTCTTTGCCCTGCTTCATTTGTTCCTATTTCTATCTTCAAACTAATCACTCCTAGTTTTCTTTATTCTAAACTATTTTCCCCATTGTAATAGATTAATATTATTTTAACTTCTTGTCAAATATTCTAATACTGTTTCACACTGCATAGCTACCCCAAGCGGTAAGCATTCCTCATCTATATCAAATAAATTACTATGAGCTGGATGAACTATATTTTTTTTCTTATTACCTGAACCTAAGAAATAAAATACTGCTGGTCTTTCATTTGCAAAATATGCAAAGCTTTCAACACCCATTTTAGGATATTTTTGTACTAATACATTTTCTTTACCTAAAACCTTCTCTGCTCCACTTTTAAATAAAGTAACCATATTACTATCATTATAAAGGTTTGGATAAGATTCTTCTATATCTATATCACAAGTAGCCCTTGAAGACTTACATATTCCATAAGCTATTTCAGCTAATCTTTCCTTAGCAAAAGCTCTATCTTCCTTGCTCATAGTTCTAATAACACCACTAATAGTAACTTCCTCTGGTATTATATTTTGAGCAGTACCTCCATGAATACTTCCAACTGTAATAACAGCTGGGTTTGAAGTATTTATTTCTCTACTTACAATAGTTTGAAGTGCTATTACTATATGGCTTGCTATTACTACTGGATCAACAGTAGTGTGAGGATAGGCACCATGTCCACCTGATCCCTTTATTTTAATAGTAAAAGGATTAGATGCAGCATTTACCACACCTTCTTTGACCATAATAGTTCCACATTCTAATGTTTCTTCTACATGAAGTCCACATACACAATCAACCCTAGGATTTTCTAGAACTCCATCTTCTATCATAAATCTAGCTCCACCTATTGTTTCTTCAGCTGGCTCAAATAGTAGTTTTACATTTCCACTGAATAAGTCTTTATTTTGATTTAAAAGCTTAGCTGCCCCCAGTAATATAGTTGTATGTCCATCATGACCACAGGCATGCATTTTACCTTCTACCTTTGATGAGTATTCACAAACCTTCTTATCTAAGAGAGGTAATGCATCTATATCACCTCTTAATGCTATAGTTCTATCTTTCTTAGAATCATCCTCTTTAGTTCCTCTAATAAGTCCACATACACCTGTTTTGGCAACTTCTAAGTACTCTATTCCTTCTTTTCTTAAAAACTCTTTTATAAACTTTGAAGTTTCATGCTCCTCCATTCCCAGTTCAGGATGCTGATGCAAGGTTCTTCTTATTTCAATTAATTCATTTTTTATACTTATTGCTTTATCTTTAAAATTCATTTTATTGCCCCCTTTAATTTCTTTATGTATATAAGTTGCAATAAGTTTTTACATTTTATTAAGTTATTTTATATGTAAACTTTTAGTTTTGTAATTCCACAATGAACTTATATATTATATCTACGTCCAATAAACTTCTATATTATCCCCATCATTAATTTTTTCAGTATATCCTACCTTATTTCCATTTAACTTTAAGTTTATTATTCCTTTAGCATCTTTCAAGTTAAAATCTACATAATTAAAAATATTAACAAATATATAATCCTTTTGTCCTTTTAAAGTTGTAAGCTTACCATTAAAAGTAACATTAATCTCATTAACATCACTTTTTTTAGATTCTATTTCATAGTTATTTTCTTCATTGGCTATACTTAATTTATCCCCTTCAACAACTATGTAATTATCATCAAGTACTTTTCCGTTCTTTATAATATCAATATCATTTTTTAATATATGCTTTTTTATATCCCCAATAGTTTTAGGTAAAATAATACTTATATTATCATTTTCTTGAATCAGATATTCAATTGTTTTTATTTCATCATTAACTAAAATTATAGGCTCTAAGTTTATAAGTTTTTCATCAAGATAAAAGCTAACAGTATTAAATTCTTTAATTTGATCTATAATTTTAGGATTAGCATCCTTACCTTGAATTGCATACTCAATTTCTATAATATCTCCTGTATTTACTACTTTCTCTAAAGTTTCTAACTTACCATTTACCCTAATTATAGGGTTCTTTCCTCTTTCCCCAAAAGCTATCCTCTTCACATTATTCACTTTATATCTTAAGTTTTTCCCATTCTTCATCAAAATCATATTAGGATTTACTCCTGCATGAATAATGACATCCATTACTTTGTGATTATGAGAATTTAACATAGTAACTGGTGTACCATTTAATGCTACTTCAATAAAGTCATTATTTCCTTGCTTTATAGACATTAATGCTATACCTAAAACAGTTACCCCAGCTGAACCTAATTCATTGCTGCTTATACATTCTTCTATAGCAGTTCTATCTTTTATAGCTATTCTTTGTACGGGTATCCCTAAGGCTGTACTTAGTTCATCTACCATCCATGGAGTATGAGCTCCTCCTCCTATTAAAAATAATGCACTTGGCGCTTTACCTGCATTCAGTTCTATTATTTTTGTTGATATAGCTTCTGCAATTTTTCTAACTGCAGGTCTAATAACTTTTAGCAGATTCTCTGAGCTTATAGTATTCTCAAGGCCTAAAATATCTATATATGTTATGTCTTTTTTTAATGATAAATTTCTCTTTATGTATTCAGCAGTGTTAAAATCAACTAAACATTCTTGAGCTATAACTTCCGTTATCTCATCCCCTGCTTGTGGTACCATTCCATAAGAAGATATACTTTCTTTTGAACTTATTGCTATATCAGAGGTTCCTGCCCCTATATCTACTAATGCTATATTTAAAAGTCTAAGTTTTCTTGGGACCACTGCCTCAATAGCAGCAATAGGTTCTAAAGTAATATTATTTACTCTTAGTCCTACCTTCTTCATAACTGTATATAAAGAATCTATAACTGATCTTGGAAGAAAAGTTGCAATTACTTCAGCTCTTGCTTCTTCACCTTTATGACCAATTAAATTAGATATTACAAATCCATTTAAATAATAATTTTTCACAGAATAACCTACACAATATAGCTTACCTTCTGTACTTTTATTTATTTCGTTCTCAGCAGACTTAACAGATACAAGTTCTAAGGTTTTTATATCTTCTTTAATAATTTCTTCATCAGGATTTAAATCTATAACCCCTTCTGAATTTACAGTTTTTAAAAACCTTCCTGCAGCTGCTATAGCCACATCCTCTATTTTTATATTAAGTTCTTCTTCAATTTCACTAACTATTTTAGCTACACCTTTTGCAACTAATTCTATATCATGAATTTGACCATCTATCATGGCTCTTTCTTCATGCTCTAAATACTTTTCACATATTATTTTAAATTTTTTATCTTCAACAATCCCTACTGTCCCTATTAAAGATCTAGTTCCAACATCTAGTGCAAATTTAATTTTGTTTAAATTTACATTATCCATATTATACACCTCATCACAAATGGTCTTAATTTTATCCTTTTATTGCCACAATATGATTATACAATCTATTTCCAAAATAGTGAACACTTACTTAATTATAGTAATAATATTATTAGTTAATAATACTTTTAAAGAAAAGCTTCTTGCAATTCCATCAATAAAATCAATCTTTACTGTATCTTTATTTATTTCTTTAATTTTACCTTCCCCGTATGCTTTATGAATAATCATATCTCCTATTTCTAATCCATGATCCCTACTATCATTTGCTTCATCAAAGTTACCTTCAAAAACAAACCTAGATACTTCTTTAAATCTTCCCCTTTGAGTCTTAGGAGAAAAAATATAGAGATTATTAATAGCTCTAGTTATTCCTACATAAAAAAGTCTTCTTTCCTCTTCTAAATTTTCATCTATTGAAGATTTATGTGGTATAGTTTCCTCTGTACAATTAATTAAAAATACATTCTTAAATTCCATACCTTTAACACCATGTATTGTACTTAATATAACTCCCTCTTTAACTTCCTTACTTTCTTCTATTTGTTGTCTTACACCCTCTACATGGATTAGTAAGTCAAGAATTGTTTTAATACCATCGCATGCACTTTTAAACTCCTCTAAGATATCTTCATAATCATTGAAACTTTGATTATACTTTTCACAATATGCTTTTAAGTAATCAATATATCCTAATTCAGAAATAATAAACTGTATAGCTGATGATAAAGACAGTTTATTAAGATGAATAATATCCTTTCTTAAATCATCTATTTTCTTAGCCTGATAAGGTGGCATATCTTTCTTTTCTATTAAAATATCAAAAGGGCATTTTTCTTCTCTATAACTTCTTACATAATCTAAATTAGCTTTGCTAACATACCTAAAAGGCTTGTTTATTATATGTAAAAAGCATTCTCTATCTTTATTATTAATAGCTAGTCTTAAGTAAGCTAATAAATCTTTACATATAAAATGGTCAAAAAAGTTATATCCTTTATCAAGCAAAATAAATGGAATTTTATTCCTAGTAAAAGTATCTATTATACTTCTTGCTTCCATATTAGTTCTATATAAAATAGCATTTTCCTTAAAATCATCTATAGATGCCTTTAAAATACTTGATATCTCTTCTCCTTGGTGTCTTTCATCAAAAGGTGTCGAATACTTAATATGACCTTCAGTATTCTTATATGCTTTAATAACCTTGTTATTTCTTCCTATATTATTTTTTATTACTTCCTTAGAAGCTTCTACTATATTTTCACTACTTCTATAATTAATAGATAAATATATTTTTTTACCACCATGAAATATTTTATCAAAGGTTACCATATATTCAGGCTTGGAACCTCTAAAACTATAGATACATTGATCTTCATCTCCTACTGCAAATAATGAAGCCTTTTCATTAAGTAATTTTAAAAATTTAATTTGTAATTCATCACAATCCTGAAACTCATCTACTAAAATATACTTAAATAATGATGAATACTTATTTATATACTTTTCTTCTCTAAATAAATTTATCACTTGAAGAGATAAATCATCGAAATCCCATAATTTATTTTTATTTTTGTAATCCTCATATTTTTCATAGGCTTCGTCAAATATATCCCTGGATAAAGAAGGTTTATATTCTTCAAAGGATTGCAAAGATGTTTTATAAGATGAAATATTATTTAATACTTCCTTAATTTTATCATCACTAACTTCATCAGAATACTTAGATAAAACACCTTTTATTAAATTATAAGACACTGAAGAGTTAATTATTGAAATATTAAATCCTTCTTTTAAAAGAATTTTATAGAATAATCCATGAAATGTTCCAAAGAAAGGTGCTTCCTCTCTGTTAAACACAGTTTTATATCTACTTCTCATATTATCAGCAGCTGCCCTTGTAAATGTTATTACAATAATATTATATGGTTTTACCTTTAAATCACTAATTAAATGATCAACTCTATTAATAATAACAGTAGTTTTTCCTGAACCAGGTGCTGCAACTACTAAAGTATTTTTTTCATTTATGTAAACTGCTTCTTTTTGATAATTATCCAGATATATTTTCATATTGCTTCCTTTCTCTCTATATTATTGACTTATTTATTGTGTAAATAACTATATTGTAATAATTAATTTATAGAGGTACAATAGTTGTGTATTTATATATATTTCAATTACTAATATACATCTTATAGGTTTTACAATTATAAATCAAAGTTATTATTTAAGTAAAATAACTAAATTGAAATCATATATAGTTTAAATTTTATATAAGTTGTTAAGATAATAGCATACCTTGAAATTTTTAAATATTAACTAAATAATTAAAAGGTAACACCTTTATTACAGCTTATACAAATTAATTTCTTTATTATTAAAGATATTTATTTAAGAGGAGTTAAAAATGGAAAACTTAATGAGATTTGATGTTACTAACGAACGTAACCTTACTATGTTAGTAGACTTTTATGAACTTACTATGGCAAATGGATACTTTAACAAAGAAATTCAAAATAAAATTGCATATTTCGATATGTATTTTAGAAGAGTACCAGATGGTGGTGGCTATTGTATAATGGCTGGTGTTGAACAATTAATTCAATACTTAAACAATTTGAATTTCACAAATTCTGATATAGATTATTTAAGAAGCAAAAATTTATTCTCTGAAGAATTTTTAGATTATCTAAAGAACTTTAAATTTGAGTGCGATGTATGGGCTATACCAGAAGGAAACTTTGTATTCCCAAACCAACCATTAGTAATAGTAAGAGGACCTGTAGTTCAAGCTCAATTTATAGAAACTATGATACTACTTACGATTAATCACCAAACTCTAATAGCTACTAAGGCTAATAGAATCTGTAGAGCTGCCGATGGAAGAACTGTTATGGAATTTGGCTCTAGAAGAGCTCAAGGATATGATGGAGCTATATATGGTGCAAGAGCTTCAATAATAGGCGGATGTGACTCAACAGCCTGCACAATTGCTGATAAATACTTCCATGTTCCAGCTGTTGGTACTATGGCCCATAGTTGGGTTCAACTATTCGATACTGAATATGATGCTTTTAAGGCATGGGCAGAAGTATATCCAGATAATTGTTCACTTCTTATAGATACTTATAATGTATTAAAGTCAGGATTACCAAATGCAATTAAAGTATTTGATGAAGTATTAAAACCTCAAGGTAAGAGACCTACAGGGATTAGGATAGACTCAGGAGATATTACTTACTTAACTAAAAAATGTAGAAAAATATTAGATGCAGCTGGATATAAGGATTGTAAGATAATAGTTTCTAATTCTTTAGATGAGCATATAATTAGGGATGTTTTAAGTCAAGGTGCAACTATAGATTCTTTTGGAGTTGGCGAAAGATTAATTACAGCAAAATCTGAACCAGTTTTTGGTGGAGTATATAAGTTAGTAGCAGTAGAAAATGATGAAAATAAAATTGTTCCCAAAATAAAAATAAGTGAAAATACTGAAAAGATAACTAATCCAGGGTTTAAGAAGATATATAGAATTTATGATAAAGAAAGTCATAATGCTATTGCCGATCTTATATCATTAAATCACGAAGTTATTGATGAAAGTAAGCCTTTAGAAATTTTCCATCCAATTGAAACATGGAAAAGAAAAACAGTTACTAATTATTATGTAAAAGAATTAATGGTAAAAGTTTTTGAAAAAGGAAAACAAGTATATGACAGCCCTTCTGTTTTAGAAATAAAAGAGTTCTCTAAAAATGAAAGCTTAAAGATGTGGCCAGAAATACTTAGATTTGAAAATCCTCATACTTACTATGTAGATTTATCTAAAGATTTATGGGGTCTAAAACAAGATTTACTTCATAAATGCATTAAATAGAAAAAAATTAGGGCTAAATACTAAATTTAAGTTTTATAACTTTGATTTAGTATTTAGCCCTTATTTTTAGTAATTTATTACCTTATCATTTTCACCATAGTTTAAAAATCTATCTTGTGAATAAAAAGCTTCTTCATTCATATTATCTATAAATGAAACTTTATTTTCAGACATTGATAGTTCTTTAAATGGACATAATTCATCTCCACTTGTTATAGTATGCATCGGACATTCGCCATAACAATTGACCCTTTCCTTCTTTGTTGACCAAAACGGACACTTACCCATAACTATTCCCTCCATACCCCTTATTTGAAAACGAAATCAAAAATTTGCTTATATTATATTATATTTTCTAGCTAAAAGGAAGTATCTAGAAACATCTTTCATTTTTCAAATTTCGACTTAATTTGATATATTTCTTCCCCATTCGAGTGATTTGTAGTATAAGTCTAATAATTCGCCCTCATTTATAAGTAATTTCTTACAAAACTTTTCTATATTCTCCTTATCAAGTTTTTCGTAAGCTATAGCAAGTTCTAAGATATTTCTATAAATATTCTTTTCTCCAAGTAAAGCCCTTTTAACATCCTTATTTAATGGCAAAGTTTTAACAACATAATTTATATCTTTATCTATCATCTCATCTATATTATAAAATAAACCAACCATAAAAGCTGATGAAGAATCTTTAAGGTTAATGGATCCAGCAATTTCTTCACATAATCTAGCTCTAATTATAATGTTCTTAGTATATTCTTCATTTTGAGGAGACATTTCTGATACCGTTAATATAGATAACCACTTTCTCAATTCTCCTCTTCCTATTAACATTATTGCTTGCTTTATTGATTTAACCTCTTGTAAGAAATTAAAATAAGATGAGTTAATAAATCTTAAAAATTTATATGTAAGTGCTAAATCTGTTTTCATTATATAATCAACTTTATCTAAATTGAAATTTTCTCTAACAAGTTCAACTAGAAGCATAAATATACTTGTGTTTTTAATTGATATATCCTTACCTAGAAATACTGATGGCTTACTATAATAATATCCTTGGAAATAATCACAGTCTAAGTTTTTCGCCTCAAATAAATCCTCTTTAGTTTCAATTTTTTCTGCTAATACTTTTATATTATTTTTTTTGCAGAAAAATACTACTTCTTTTCTTTCTTCTTTACTGCATAACATAAAATCTATTTTAACTATATCTACTACACCAACAAATTTTTTTACATAATCTAAACTTACTACATCGTCTAAGGCTATACTATAGCCAAGTTCCTTTAATGAAGTTAATTTATTAATTATTTCTTGTGATGGATTTACTGTCTCCAATACTTCAATAACTACATTGTCTTTTGGCAAAAGGGTTGCTACATTATCTTTTATTACTTGTTCAGAAAAATTAACAAATGCTTTCTTATTCTCTGTTAAAACATCTAATCCAAATGAAGATATATTATCTATTACTTGGTATGTAGCTTTTTCATCTTCTATCTCTATATCGTATTTATTCTTAATTGAGTTCCTATATAATAACTCATAGGCTACTACTTTTTCGTTTAAGTCATAAATACCTTGCCTTGCAATAAAAATATCCATACTCTCATCCTTAATAATACTTATTCAATACTATTATAACTAAATCCATTGGAAATTCAAACTTAATATTACATTAAAATGTAAAAAATAAAAGAGGTAAAAACCTCTTTTATAATTTACAATGACTACTATTTTTTACTACTGAAATATTTATTATTTCATTAGTAAATGCTTTTAATAAAGCTTTTTCCAGAACCTTTTCATGATCAAAATTTTCAATGTCTCTACATTCTGCAAATACCTTATTTAATTCTCCATCTACATTTCTATATGTTAATGTTACGTATGGTTTATCATACTCTACATCTAAAATCTTTATACCCCAAGAAATTTGAGCATAATCATCTTCCTTTGTTAGTTTAGTTAATTCTCTTATTCTTTCCTTTTCCTCAGATGGATCATTTATAACTATTAATTCATCTCCTACTTTATACTTCGCCATGATTTACCCTCCTAAAACATAAAATTATTTATATAGTATATATTATTGCTTAAATTTATGTTATTATTAATTGTATGTCTATAAATATAAGGTTTGTTAATTTATTAACAACCTCATATTTATAATATCATATTATTTTGACAATTTCAATAGTTTTGAATAATTGAATTTTATTAAAATATATTTAATTGATACTTATTATTTATAACTACTTATTATTATAAAGTATGTATTGACATTTGATAACTTATATTATATAATAGCTTATAATATAAGAAAAGGATGGTGTATTATGGAGAATATAACTTCTATCTTTAGAGAAAAAAAATTAAAACTTACTCCTCAAAGATTAGCAGTATACAAGTATTTAATGAGTACAGATGAACATCCTTCTGCAGAGATTATATATAAATCACTTCAACCTGAGTATCCTACAATGAGCTTAGCTACAGTCTACAAAGCACTAAAGACTTTAGTAGAAGTTAGCTTAGTACAAGAAATTAATGTTGGAGAAGGTAATTTTAGATATGATGCTAAACAACATGAACATGCTCATATTCAATGTATAAACTGTAGTAAGGTTTCTGATTTAGAGAATATATCTTTTACTACTCTTAACCATACGGCTGAGGAATGCTCAGAATATAAAGTTTTATCAAATAGAATTTTCTTTTATGGATTATGTAAGAATTGTAAATAATTAAAAGCTAGAATTTATTTCTGGCTTTTTTTATTTTTCAAAAGGTAAAGGCCGCAATATGCGGCCTAAAGGGGGATGGGGGGGTTTAGCTTAAACGAAGATTTCTCTACGTTAGCTATAGGAGAATACTTCTCCGGTACAATAATATTATTTACTAATTAAACTTTTTTATGCACTTTAAAATTTTAAATTAATCCTTTTTTATATGCCTCAATTACCTTCTCTATAAAATCAGCTTTCCTATCATCTACTATACTTTTTATAGAAATTAGCATTTGTATGTTTTCATCTTCCTCCATAATACTATTATTTAATTCCCCTTCCTCTAGATATTCTTCATCCCCTCTATCCTTAAAATCTTTCTCCTCTTCCTTATCTATTTCATCCATAGTCTCATCTTTAATTCCAATATTGTCTTCATTAAAGCTATTATTCAAATTACCATTTGTCTGGTTAAAACCATTCATTCCAAGAGCATTTATAATCCCTTGCAATCCTCCAAAATCATATCCATTTCCATTATTTGTATCATTCGTGTTATTTACATTATTTACATTGTTAAGATTATTAAAATTATTTTCTTGTTGGTTTTGTACAGCTGAATTCGGATTAAAGTTATTTAAATTTACTCCATTATCCTTCATTGATGACATCATATTCCCCAAATTATTTAAATTAAAATTTTCTCCTAAAAGACTTAATAATTGATTAGGATTTATTCCAAAAGGGAGGTTATTATTAAGCTCGCCTTGTACACCAGCTATATCTTCTCTCTCGCGCCTATGTCTCCTTCTTTTTTTAGACATTTAGAGCCTCCTATAATAATTCTATTTATTTATTATATGTACTAATATTTTTTTTGATTATATAAGTTGTAATAAAGTTTCTACATTTTATTAAGTTATTTTTTTCACTCATAATTTTTCGCATTTTTTTGGAGGGCCATAAGCCCTCCATCCTCTATACTATTAGCAAGCTGCTCCTCCAAATAAGCTACCGAATGAGCCACCACATAGTAAGAATAATAATATTATTAAAACTGAACAATTATTATTTAATAAGCCTGCGCCACAAGCAATTAATAAGAAGATTATAGGAGTAATACAACTATTCATTCCTCCAAAAATATTTCCGCCTCCACAGCATGGTTGTTGTTCACAGCACATTGGTTCACAACACATTGGTTCACAGCATACTGGTTCACAGCAACAATTGTCGCGTCTTCTTCTTCTTCTTCTCCTTGACATATCTATCTCTCCTTTCTAATTTATCCTAGCAAATTCCGCCAAATAAATTTCCACTTCCGCAGTTTCCGAATCCTGAACAACCATTACATAAGAATAAGATTACTAATAGGAATAACCAGTTTGAGCATCCTCCGAATCCTCCTAAGAATCCGCCGCCACCATATCCTGAATTTCCTGTACAACAGCAATCTCTACGTTCTCTCTTACAGCAGCATTTTTCTTGTTTACAGCAGCATCTGTTATTGTTATTACCATAACCGCCGCCAAATCCACCGCTGTAGAAGAGTATTAATAAGATCCAAATCCAGCTAATACCGCCAAAGCCGCCAAAGCCGCCTCCACAAAATGGTCCTTGGCTTGGTGGGCATTGTGGTGCAATGTTGTCGCTGCCACCGCATGAATTTAAACCATTTAGAATTTCATTCATTTCCATAACTTACTCCTCCTTGGGATTTATAGTTTTTTGTTTTATAGTATATGATATTCCCTCGAATAATAATTGCCACTGTTTTTTAATGTAATATTTTAAATATTATAATAAAATAAAGTATTTTTTATATGGAGTAAAATGGAATAAAAAAGTAGACATATATTTATTCCTATTACATATAGCCCATTTAATAAAATTATTTCATACATAAAAGCCCTCTGTACTTAAACAGAGGGCTTTTTAGTTACTGTATTTAATTATCTATTATCTCAAAATACCTTATGATATTAATAGACTATTCATTTTCTACTAATATATTAAAAAGATTATCAATTAATTCATCTCTACCTTTTTTATTAACTGATGAAAAGAAGTATAAAGTATCTTCTTTAGTTAATTTTAAAGTATCTCTAATATCTTTTTCTTTTTTTCTTAACTCATTATTTGAAAGTTTGTCACTCTTCGTTGCTATAATAACTTCATCATATCCATAGAACTTAATCCATTCATGCATTTGTATATCATCTGCTGTTGGTTTATGTCTTGAATCTACTAATAGTACCACTCTTTTCAATTCACTACGACCACTTAAGTATGTTTCAATAGTATTACCCCAACTAGCTTTTTCAGTCTTTGAAACCTTGGCATATCCATATCCTGGTAAATCAACTAAATGGAATTCTCCATTATTAATTACAAAAAAGTTAATAAGTCTAGTTTTTCCAGGTGTCTGGCTTACTTTAGCTAATTTTTTTCTATTAGTTAAAGCATTTATTATAGAACTCTTTCCTACATTAGATCTACCTACAAATGCAATTTCAGGAAGTCCAGTAATTGGATATTGTTCTTTTTTTACTGCTGATGTTACAAAGTCTGAATTTTTAATTTTAATCAATTGTATCCACTCCAATTATAGCTTTATTTAATACCTTATCAACATGATCAGCTGTTATTATTTCTAGTTTATTCTTAACAACATCAGGTATTTTGTTTATATCTTTTTCATTTTCTTTTGGTATTATTATAGTCTCAATTCCAGCTCTATAAGCTGCAATTGACTTTTCTTTTAATCCACCTATAGCTAAGACCCTACCTGTTAAGGTAACTTCTCCAGTCATAGCTACATTGCTTCTTACCTTCTTATTAGTTAATGCAGATACTATTGAGGTAATGATAGTAACACCTGCAGAAGGTCCATCCTTCTTAATAGCTCCTTCTGGGAAATGAATATGGATATCAGTCTTCTTATAAAAGTCTTCATCTATTCCATACTTGCTAGCATTAGCTCTCACAAAGCCGTAAGCAATCTTAGCAGATTCTTGCATAACATCACCTAATTGACCTGTTAACACTAACTTTCCTTGTCCATTCATAGTTACTGATTCAACTGGTAATGTATCTCCACCAGCAGCTGTCCAAGCCATTCCCTTAACTACTCCAACTCTATCTTCAACGTCTTTAACATCATATTCGAATATCTTAGGTCCTAAATACTTTTCTAATCTATTTGCTGAAATATTTATAGACTTTTTATCCTTCTTAATCATTTCAGTTAAAGTCTTTCTAATAATCTTTCCTAATACTCTCTCTAAGCTTCTAACTCCAGCTTCTCTTGTATAGAAGTTAATTATATCCTTAAGTGCAGCTTCAGAAATCTTAAATTCATCTTCCTTTATCTTATGTTCCTTTAATAGTTTTGGAATTAAGTGATCTTTAGCAATATGATACTTTTCCTCATAAGTATAGCCTGATACTTCAATTACTTCCATTCTATCTAATAGAGGCGTAGGTACAGTATCTAAAGAATTTGCTGTTGTAATAAATAGCACCTTAGATAGGTCCATATCTAACTCTAAATAATGATCTCTGAAAGTATTATTTTGTTCACTATCTAATACTTCTAATAGAGCATCTGCTACATTTCCTCTATGATCTGAGCCAAGTTTATCTATTTCATCTAGTAATATTAATGGGTTGTTAACCTTAGTTTCTTTTAAAGAATAAGCTAATCTACCAGGGATTGCTCCAACATATGTTTTCCTATGTCCCCTTATTTCAGCTTCATCCCTTACACCACCTAAAGACATTCTTGAATACTTTCTATTAGTGGCATTTGCTATTGATTTCGCAATTGAAGTCTTACCTACTCCTGGAGGACCAACTAAACATAATATAGGTCCCTTTAATGTATTTGTATACTTCTTAACTGCTAAATATTCTATTATTCTTTCTTTGACTTCTTCTAAACCATAATGCTCTTTATTTAATATTTCTTCTGCCTTATTAATATCGAAGCTGTCTTTAGTTGATTTATTCCAAGGAATATCTAAAATCCAGTCTAAATAATTTCTAATTACATTGCTTTCTGATCCTTGTCCAGCAGAAGCTCTAAGTCTATTTAATTCACTTTCAGCTTTCTCCCTTACATATTTAGGTAACTTAGCCTTATTTATTCTTTCTTCATACTTAGATATTTCTTTTTTATCTTCGTCATCTTCTCCAATTTCTTCTTGAAGAACTTTAATTTGCTCTCTAATATAGTATTCTCTTTGTGATTTATCAACACTTTCCTTAAGCTTATTTCCAATTTTCTTTTCTACATTTAATATTTGAACTTCATTTTCAATAATTACTAAAAGCTTTTCTACTCTCTTAATACTATCTAACTCTTGTAATATCTCTTGTCTTTTTTCTTCATCAACAATAACATAAGATGCTATCATATCAACTAGTTTACTAAAGTTTTTAATTTCATCAAAAATTGATAGGACATTGCCTCTCGTATTTCCAGAAGCCTTTATAAATTTAGTAAACCCTTTTTTTAGAGACTTAGTATATGCCTCTACATTTTCATATTCATCATTTGAAGGAACATCTACAGTTTCTATATTTGCCTCTAAAAACTCCTCTGCTTCCTCATTTAAACTTATTAATCTACCTCTATCTACACCTTCTACAAGTACTCTAATTACTTCGAAAGGTAATTTTACAATTTGTTTTATCCTACATATAGTTCCAATTTCATATATATCATTGAATTCAGGTTCTTCAATTTCATAATCCTTTTGAGTAGATAAGAAGATTTCAGCTTTATTGTCCATAGCAGCTTCTATAGCCGCCTTTGACTTTTCTCTTCCTACATCAAAATGCATTACCATATTAGGAAAGATACTAATTCCTCTTAAAGGAATTAAAGGTAGAGTTTTTAACTTTTCACTCATTATTCCCATCCTCCTTGTATTTTGTATATAACTTTTATAGTATACACATAAAATTAAGTTTTTTCAATCTATTTCAAGTTATTTAGCTATTAGCTTCAATAATCAATATTTATTATTAATAGGTATTAATTATTGAGAATTCTATATTATTTATATTATAATACATCTTTACTAATTAGCAATGAGAACATAAAGAAATTACATAAAAAATAATAATGGGTTGCCTTGTGACAACCCTAATTAAAAGATCCCCTATTTTATCCGATCGCTACCATTGCTAATACTCCCATCTTTTCAAAGTGGGAGTTAAGCACTGCTACACGCCTAGATTAGTTCTTCTAAACTTCAGATGGAGTAAATATCCTGCACACTGTGAAAGTGATTCACACAAAATACAAAATTCCGGTTCCCTATTTTTAAGAAAACTCCATCTGAAGCTAATAATCACTTTATTCTTCAGCCTTAGCAGATAATATATCAATACTACTATTGTTTACTACTATATTTTCAACAACCTTCTCATTTACTATTGCTTCTTTTATAACTTCTTTTATTGTTCCAACTGCAACAATTTCTATTCCTTCTAAATCCTTAAAACTTTCTTTCCAGTTCTCCTTAGGTATTACTACCTTTTTAGCTCCTGATTTTTTGGCTGCCATGACCTTTGCATTAACTCCACCAATAGCCTTAACATCTCCTAAAAGACTTATTTCTCCTGTCATTGCTATTGTACTACTTATTTTAATATTTTTTATTGCACTATATATTGCAGTTGCTATAGTTATTCCTGCAGATGGTCCATCCACAGGCATTCCACCTGGAATATTAATATGTATATCATAATTTTCACATTCTAAATTAAAAACATTATTTAAAACTGTAAGGACATTTTGCACAGAGGAATATGCAGTGCTTTTTCTTTTTATCTTTCTATTTCTACTAGTTATTTCTTCTTCCTCAACTATTCCGCTTACTTTTAAAGTTCCAAACCTTTTACTAACCTTTCTAGCTGTAGCTTCTATCTCCATTAATATTCCTATATTAGCCCCATGAACTGCAAGACCATTTACCAGGCCAACTTCAGATTTATCTTTAATCTTTTTATCTGGTATCTCTGTATAATTTCCGTTTTCTATTACCCATAGAACATCTTCAACACTCAAGTTAATTCGATCTTCATTTATAGCTATCCCTGATGCTAATTGAACTAAGTTAACTACATCTCTACCATTAGTACAATATTTTGAAATTATATTAAGAGCTTTTTCATCTACGCTTAATCCTACTTTATTTACAGCATTGCCAGCAATTTTTTTTATCTCATCAACATGTAGTGATCTGAAGAATATCTCTACACATCTTGATCTTATTGCAGGTACTATTTCTTCAGGGCTTCTAGTAGTTGCCCCTATTAATCTAAAATCTGCTGGTAAACCATTATCAAATATTTCTTTTATATAATCGGGCATATTGGGATTTTCACTGCTATAGTAAGCACTATCTAAAAATACTTTTCTATCTTCAAGTACCTTTAATAATTTATTTAACTCTATATGGTGGAGTTCACCAATTTCATCCATAAATAAAACTCCTCCGTGGGCCTTTGTTACAGCCCCTGGTTTAGGTTGAGGAATACCTGCTATTCCAAAAGAACCAGCCCCTTGATATATAGGATCATGTACAGAGCCTATAAGTGGATCTGCAATCCCTCTTTCATCAAATCTTATTGTTGTAGCATCTATTTCAATAAATTTAGCATTTTTTTTAAATGGTGATTTACTGCTTTTTTTCGCTTCTGCCATAACTAATCTCGCTGCAGCAGTTTTTCCAACTCCAGGGGGACCATATATTATAACATGTTGTGGATTTGGTCCACATAATGCAGCTTTTAAAGCCTTTATCCCTTCCTCTTGACCTATTATTTCTTCAAAACTATTTGGTCTGCTCTTTTCTGTTAATGGCTCTGTTAATTCTATACTTCTCATTTGCCTTAACTTTTCCATCTCTTTTGTATTTTCTTTTTCAATAATAACTTTATTATTATTACTTCCTCTGCTATTGCTAAATATGTAATAGATAAAGAGTAGCATAGTTGTGATTTGTAAAAATACTAATACTTCAGTCATATTTCCCTGGATCTATCATAAGAACAAGTAAACTAAGAATCTATAATTAAAACTTACCAATTATCAATGTAATTTAATGCACTTCCTTATAATTTAACTCTAATAACTTCATTAGTAACTTTCACATTAATTATCTATTAGTTTTTTAATTATTAATTCTTTATTTTCCATTCTGAGACAGGTCCAACCTCCCTTCCTTCTAGTCATATAAGTATTATTAACTTAATACTTAGTTTATATTCTATAAAAAAAGGATTCTTTACCATCATTTTTCTTAATATTATTTTTATAGTAAAATAAATTTTTCAGTAGTTATTAATTGTTAATTCAACAAAAAATCTTCTATTCTTTTTCTTATAAATTGATTCTTAACTTCATGTGGAGTTTTCTTAAAAAGTATCGAAGCAAAATCTTTCATTTTGAGTGAATCACTTTCACAGAGTCCAGCAATTCCCTACTACATATGAAGTTTAAAAGAACTAATTCAGGCGCGTAGCAGTACTTAGCTCCCACTTTGAGAATATAGGAATGTTATCAATGTTAGCGATGAGATAAAATAAAAATGTTATTACCAAATGAATAACATTTAGTAATAACATTTTATATTAAGCGGTTTCCACGCCTTTTCTCTTTTTAACTTTTTTTGCAGCTTTTAATTGAGGTCTAACTTCACCTTCAGCCACTCTTATAACTTCTGGAGATTTTTTATCATTTATACATTCATCATTAATAACAACTTTAGATATACTTTCATCAGAAGGAATATCAAACATTATTTCAGTCATTATTTCTTCTACTATTGATCTTAAACCTCTTGCTCCAGTTTTTCTCTTAATAGCTTCATCAGCAATTGCTTTTAATGATTCATCAGTAAAGTTTAATTCAACGTTATCTATTTCAAATAACTTCTTATATTGCTTTACTAAAGCATTTCTTGGTTCAGTTAAGATATTAACTAAAGCAGCGTTATCTAATGATTCTAAAGTAACTACTACTGGTAATCTTCCAACAAACTCAGGTATAAGACCAAATCTTAATAAATCTCCTGGCATTATATCTTGAAGAAGCTTACCTACATCTTTAGTATGCTTAGATGTTATATTGGCTCCAAAACCTATTGAACTTTTTTCAGTTCTTTTTTCTATTATTCTATCAATTCCATCAAATGCACCACCACATATAAATAGTATATTAGATGTATTTATTTGTAGGAATTCTTGATGTGGATGTTTTCTTCCACCTTGTGGAGGAACTGAAGCTGTTGTACCTTCAAGAATTTTTAATAATGCTTGTTGTACTCCTTCTCCAGATACATCTCTTGTTATAGATGGATTTTCTGATTTTCTTGCAATCTTATCTATTTCATCTATATAAATAATACCTTTTTCTGCTCTTTCTATATCATAATCTGCATTTTGAATTAATTTTAAAAGTATGTTTTCTACATCTTCACCAACATATCCTGCCTCAGTTAAAGTTGTAGCATCTGCTATAGCAAATGGAACATTTAAAAACTTAGCTAAAGTTTGAGCTAAAAGAGTTTTACCTGAACCTGTAGGTCCTAATAACAGTATGTTACTCTTTTGAAGTTCAACTTCATCATCTACTAAATTGGAATTAATTCTCTTATAATGATTATATACAGCAACAGATAGTGACTTTTTAGCCTTTTCTTGACCAATTACATATTGATCTAAATATCCTTTTATTTCATTAGGCTTAGGTACACTAGTTGTATCTAATTCAACGTTTTCTTCAAACTCATCAGATATTATTTCTGAACAAAGATCTATACATTCATCACAAATATATACACCTGGTCCAGCTATTAACCTTTTAACTTGCTCTTGGTTTTTACCACAAAAAGAGCATTTTAATTGTTTTTTCTCATCGTATTTAGCCATAAACTCACCTCGCTTAGGTCTAGATAGAACTATTATTTATTCTCGCTACCTATTTCCTTATTAGTAATTACTTTATCTACTAACCCATAATTCATAGCTTCATCTGATGTCATAAAGTAATCTCTTTCAACATCTGCCTTTATCTTTTCTATAGGTTGATTAGTATTTTCACTTAATATCTTATTTAATGATTCTTTAATTTTTAAAATTCTCTTTGCATGGATATCAAAATCAGTTGCTTGACCTTGGAATCCACCTAAAGGTTGATGAATCATAATTTCACTATTAGGTAATGCAAATCTCTTTCCTTTTGCTCCTGATGAAAGCAAGAAAGACCCCATAGATGCTGCCATACCAATACAGATTGTTGATACATCTGATTTTATATATTGCATAGTATCATAAATAGCCATCCCAGCAGTTATTGACCCTCCTGGACTATTTATATAAAGATGAATATCCTTATCTGGATCTTCACTTTCTAAAAACAGCAATTGAGCTACTACTAAGTTAGATATTGTGTCATTTATTTCTCCACTTAACATTATTATTCTATCTTTTAATAATCTTGAAAAAATATCGTAAGATCTTTCTCCCCTACTTGTTTGTTCTACTACCATAGGAACTAAACTCATTTCATTCCCTCCTTCTCTTAAATTACCTTCTTTTATTATATCCATATTAATAAAAAACTAATTATATAAATTGTAATTTTATTACGCTATAATACTTAAGCCTATTAATTAAAAGCATATATATTAAATTATATAAAATTTTATTTAATTTGTTAATGGATATTAGAAAGAATTGCCAGAAATAAATTCTGACAATTACTTAAATCTACTATTTATTATTTTTTAAAAACTATTTATTGTTTTCTAATAAGAAATTAACAGTTTTTTGAACTTTAACGTCTGAAGCTAAAGCTGCTCCTTGACCGTTTATTAATAACTCAATCATTTTTTCGTCTTCACCAGCTGAGTACATCTTTGCAACTTCTACAGCTTTTTCTTTTATTTCTTCTTCAGTTGCTTCTATATTTTCAGCCTTTTCTATAGCTTCTAATACTAAGTCAGTCTTAACCTTAACTTCTGCATTTTCCTTCATATAGTCTCTCATCTTAGCAGCATCTGTTCCAGTTAATTCAAAGTATTGATCTAAAGTTAAACCTTGATATTGAAGTCTTTGTTCTAAGTTTTTAACCATAGAATCTATTTCTTTTTCTACCATAACAGCTGGTATTTCAACTTTAGCATTTTCAGTTACAGCCTTAAGAACTGCTTCTTCAAATTCTCTATCAGCTCTTTCAGCATTCGCTATTTCTAATTTCTTAGTTATATCAGCTTTTAAATCAGCTAATGTTTCGAATTCTGAAGTTTCTGTAGCAAATTCATCATCTATTTCTGGTAATTCTTTCACCTTTATTTCTTTTACTAAAACTTCAAACTTAGCTTTCTTATTATTTAATTCTTCTTTGCCGTAGTTTTCAGGGAAAGTAACATTTACTTCAACCTTATCTCCAGCTTTTGCTCCAACTAATTGATCTTCAAAATTATCTATGAAAGTACCTGATCCTATTTCAAGTGAATAGTCTTTCCCTTCACCGCCTTCGAAAGCTACATCATCAATAAATCCTTTGAAATCTATTACTGCTGTATCTCCAGTAGCTACTTCTCCATCTTCTTTAGTTTCAATTCTAGCATTCTTTTCTTGCATTTCTTTTAACTTTAAGTTTACTTCTTCTTCTGTTACTTCATAAGATGGCTTTTCAACTTTTAGTCCTTTATATTCTCCTAATTCAACTTCTGGATAAACTGTAACTTCTGCAGTATAAACAAAATCTTTACCTTCTTCAGCAGTTACTATATCTATGTTTGGATAATCAACAGGAGTTATGTTATTTTCTTCAAGCACCTTTGAGTATGATCCTTCAATAGCAAAGTTTACTGCATCTTCCATTAATACTCCTACTCCATAGTATTTTTTCACTATAGCCATAGGCACTTTACCTTTTCTGAATCCAGGTACATTAAAAGTTTTAACATTTTTATTATAAGCTCTCTTTATAGCATCTTGAAACTTATTAGCCTCAACTGTTATTTCGAACTTAACAATATTTTTCTCTATTTTTTCCATTTTAGCTTCCATCGTATTCTTTCCTCCTAAAATAGTAAGATACTATCATATTTGATATAACTACGTTATTATACCATATAACATTAATTACTTTCAAATATTTGTTTATATAAGTTTTCTTAATTTATCAAATCACCATTAGAGTTAACATATTTAATATTTCCATCTATTGTTGCTTCTAATCCTTTTTCTTTAATTTCACCAAATTTAATATCTTTTCCCTTTGAGTTCCATAGAGTTTTATGACTATTATCATTTAAGTCAACAACCCATATATATTTATTTAAATCAGTTCCAAAGTAAGGAAGATTAGTTATATAAGCAACTTTTGTATCAGAAATAAATTTAGCTTCTACATTCCATATATATCCACTATATGTTTGAAGAGTAGTTTCTTTATTAAATATTTCTCCATTTGGAGCCACATACTTATCCTTAGTTATGCTTGCTTCTTTACCTTCAACATTGAAGACTTTCATTTCTTGAATTTCATCTATAGTTAAAATTAGATTTTTATTTGGATTAATTGAGTAATAAATATTGGAAGGTATATCTTTTATCCCCTTAAACTTAATCTTACCTTCAACTTCTTCATACTCAGCCTTTAAGGTAACCCCTTCTTTTAATTTAAGATCAATAGTTTTAGCTTCAGGTTCCTTAGGTGCTTCTTCAACAACATCATTTTGAATATCGTCATTTAATTCTTCATTATTATCATTGTCAGTATATTCTTCTTCATCAATCCAATTTTGAACTTTTGATTTTAAAGACTCCATATTTATGTTATTCATAGCAAGCTTCATAAATAATATTCCAACAACAACTAAACCTAGTATTGACAAAGCAATAATATTTCTTCTTCTTTTTCTCATTTTTTTCTCATAATCCCTGCTGAATATGCTAGGTTTCCTCACACCTAATCCCTCCTACGCTATGTTTAAATTTAAAAAGTATTTACTTTTTGTATCTTAAATAAAAGTCTAATAAATTATTTTCTTTTGCTTGCACAGCCACATGATGATTTTCCACCCTTAGTACTGCAGCAACCCCCACATTTTAATAGACCATAATCTCTTAATTCGGCAACTGTTAGCTTAGCTTCATTTTCGCTGTAAGCTTCATATTCTGGCGTAGATTTTAAAATATCTTCAGCCCTAAAATTTGTCATTATAATCACCTCAACTTATATTATATACTTTAAACTATTTAAATCTCCATATATTTTCTATAAAATTAATATTTTTTTAAGTAATAAAACGATAAAGTTATATTTTTTAATACTAAATTCGATTTTTTTCTAAAAACTATTTGATTTTTCAGCCAAATATTATAT